>Ga0163151_10001927_pt1 | contig 33710 bp, 31 predicted proteins | sample OliLakLV19MP5IB2_FD_145596 | JGI IMG/M metagenome (GOLD analysis project Ga0163151, IMG submission 145596) | Freshwater microbial mat bacterial communities from Lake Vanda, McMurdo Dry Valleys, Antarctica - Oligotrophic Lake LV.19.MP5.IB-2 | ecosystem: Environmental > Aquatic > Freshwater >... | reverse complement strand
AATATATATTGTATTCGACATAAACTACCCTCTTCTGAAGTCAATAAAGTCCCTTAAGCAGGGATCTTTAATACTTCTTTATCTGTCACAATGACGTTCACTTTTACGTCATGAGTTTCGAAAGGTAGATCGTCTTGAGATAACTGCGCGGAATAGCCAATGCCTATTAACCTACAAATACAGTTCTTTAAATACCGATCATAATAGCCTTTTCCTCGGCCTAATCGGTAACCTCGTAAATCAAAAGCCACACCGGGAATCAATATGCCGGTTAATTCATTTGGACCAACAGCTTGAGAGTGCTCACCTGGCTCATCTATGCCCAAGTCACTCCTATTAAAACTCAACGTATTTTTGGGAACCAAAAACTGCAAGTTTTCGCCAACCACTTTGGGAAATGCCCACTTAATGTGCTTAGCTTTTTCATAAACTGTTGAAAGATTTGGCTCAGTGGACGTACTAATGTACCCACCCCAAACACCGCTCGTTACTTTAAGTAACTGCAGCAGATGCTCACAAATCTTTGAATCGTGTTTTTGATGCGAAAAGTCTGACCTTAGTTTTAGATATTTTTTTCTAAGGTCTTGTTTTCGCGCCTGATCTTTTCCTTCTCTACTCATGAAATCCCTATTTTATCAATTCGTGTGGACTCCAAGTCAGAGACGACCTCGAACGCGAGATCCTCTATACGATCAAGCTCTTGGCGAGCCTGACCTCTCAAGTTAACTAGTTCTTCAGCAAGATTTAAGGCTGCTAAAATTATTGCCTTTTGCAAAGATTTATTTTTAGATCGTTTCAATGCCAAATTTACTTTTTGATTAACTAAATCAACTAAAAGGTTAACTTTGTCTTCATCGTGGACAGAACGCACCTTAAGGCGCATGCCAGCAACAGACAAGTTGTATAGAGGCTTTTCAATGGCCATCCGAGCTCCGCACTCCGAAAAATTGAAGTCTACTTACTTATATTTATAGCGCGTCTTGTAAAAGAAAGCAACCTAGACCAGTTACTAGTGATTGCCCTAGAGCATAATAGTGCAGTGCATTTCAAGCGTCCCTTTAGACCTTAGATTGAATCTTGTTTCTCAGTTTAGTCAGTAGACCTGTGAAGTCAGAACTGTGAAAGGGCTTTTCTAAAACGAGATTATCGATCAATTTTAAAAGAGAGTGATCAATATCAGAAACGTCCGCAGTTGTGATTGCTACTGGCATTAAGGGGTTGAGTTTTTTTGCTTCCCGAATGAGATCAAAACCATTCATTCCCGGGAGGCCAATGTCTGTGATCATAAATGAGTATTTATTTCCGTTCATCATGTCCAGTGCCGCCTCGCCCGAGCCAACAGTATCAACTTTAAATTTGTTGTTATGGAGATACTCGACAAGAATTTCTTGTATTAGAGGGTCATCCTCAACCAGCAAAGCCTTTTCCATTGGCAAATTTGAAACCATAACACGTACCTCTATTAACTTTCCCTTATCTTTAATTTTATGGCAAACTCTTAGCCACCTCAAGCCCCTTACCTAACCTTAACTCAAAATTACTATAAAATAAGCATTGGTGTTTCAAAACGAGATATGGCGGATTATTTAGGGACAGCACTTTAAGGGCGAGCTTCGTGAGTGACTTCGTAGGCATGATTGCAGAGAAGCCCCACCACTCGGCGGTAGTCTCCTAAGAGATCCAGATGAATAGCACTGGTATTAATAGTTTCTTTGAGTCCCTTATTGAGACGGTCAATATGATGCTCCCTTAAGAGTTTCTCTTGTCTGCGCATGCCTCGCTTCATTTCTATTAACTTTTTGGCAAGGTCCGGATCTTGAAGTTCAAAACAACTCATGGACACGGTTGCAATCTCTACAGTCATGGCATGAAACTCCTTAATCTCACGCCAACCTTCGTCGCTGAAATTAAGTTTTAATGCATTTTTCTTTCTGGATAATTCCAAAATATTATTATCTATCACATCAGCTGCAGATTCCAAATCGCTCGCCATCGAGATAAGATTAAATACTAACTGGTCAATGCCGCCAACGGCCTCATCGGCGTACTTCACTAAAAATAATTTTATCTCTCGCATGAGTAAGTCCACTTTATTGTCGTTTTCTTTGATGGTCTCTAAGAGCTCTGGATCCTCGCGCCCCAATAGCGCAATACTATCTCTTATCATCGAAACAACAATGTCTCCCATTCGTAAGATTTCTCGGCGAGCATAGGCCATCGCTAAGGTTGAATTTTGATAGGTTGCACGATCAAGATACTTTACACCAAACTTTTTCTCGCTGCTTGTCGGTTTGATGTAACTTTCGAAAAACCGTGTTCCCCACCCAATTAATGGGTAAAACATAATGGCCGCGATGATGTTATATATAGTATGCGCATTGGCAATAGCCCGCACCGAATTTCCGCTATAAGCTCCCAGAGTTCTGGCGAAACTTTCGGTAAAAAACATAAAGAGAATGACGCTGGCGACTTTATAACAAAAGTTGGCCCATGCGACTTGGCGACCAATATAATTTCCGCCGACCGCGCCCATAATTCCAGTAAAAGTTGTACCAATATTGGCCCCATAAACCCAAAACATGGCGTCGTAAAGACTGATCACACCTTGACTCGCCAAGCTCATAGCCAAACCAATCGTTACCGCACTTGAATGAATAAGTGCTGTCATAATTATTGAGGCGGCAAGAGTTAGCGGGGGATGTATGCTAAGTTTGGCAAACATCTGTCTTAAGATATCAATGTGATTGATAGCCTCAGTCCCTAAGCCCATGTACTGAAGCCCAAAAAATATCAGACCAAATCCCATTAGCACGCCCATCCACTGCTTCACCACATTTTTCTTAGAGACAAAATAGAATAAAAATCCAATCGTAAAAATCGGCAATCCATACTGGGCGACGTTAAAACTAATAAGCTGAACTGTGACTGTGGTCCCTACAGAGCTCCCAATTAAAACACCCATGACTTGAGAAAGTGTGATGACACCTGCAGATCCTAAGCCCACCAACAGCATTGAGACTGCACCCGAACTTTGTAAACATACGGTCAGTGCCACGCCCACAAAAATGCTGAGCATGTTACTTTTTGAAATTTTATTCATAAGCTCGCGGACGCGATTACCTACAAGCTTTTGCAGATTTTCGCTGACAAGCGTTGTGCCGTACATAAAAAAGGCAAGGCCGGCAAAAAGATAAACGAGCGTACTTTGAGAGACCATAGGCAATTGAATTATCGGTTAAATTATAGAAGTTATAAATTCAGAGGCTGAAAATTCTTTTAAATCCTGGACCTTCTCGCCGACACCTATCCAGCGAATAGGAATCCCCAGTTCACAAGCTAAGCCGACTGCCACCCCGCCCTTAGCCGTGCCATCAAGTTTAGTGAGGATGACACCTGTTACTCCAAGAGCTTCATGAAAGGACTTCGCTTGGTGAAGGGCGTTCTGTCCCGTATTGGCATCTATAACGATCAGAGTTTCATGTGGCGCATTGGGTATTGATTTAGCTATCACCCTTTTCACTTTTTTTAGTTCTTCCATCAGATTATTTTTAGTATGAAGTCGCCCAGCCGTATCTATAATAACAAAACCATACCCCTGAGACTTGGCAATTTCACAAGCCTCAAATGCGACAGCAGCTGGGTCGGTGACGCCCTCGGGGCTGTGGATCATTACTTCTGCACGTGTTGTCCAAGCGGACAGTTGCTCGCGGGCGGCAGCTCTAAAAGTATCGCCTGCTGCGACAAGTACTTTTTTACCTCCCTGCGAAAATAGCCGAGCAAGTTTGCCAATGGTTGTGGTCTTTCCGACCCCATTGACACCGACAATGAGCCAAACTTTAGGTTTTTCTTCAAATACGGCTTTTGGCGTTGGCACTAAAGAAAAAATAATCCTCATTTCTTCTCGTAGCGCCGATTTTATTATTTCTAGATTTACATCGGACTGCTGTTCTATTTTTTCGGCGACGGCCGTCATTAACCTACTCACTGTTTTCGGCCCCAAGTCACTGCCGTAAAGAATTTCTTCAAGCTGAGAAAGGTCCTGAGCACTAATATCTTTTTTACTAGAAAAAGCATTCTGGATTTTTCCTAAAATCCCCTGCCGAGTATTTTTTAAGATGTCGACAAGGTGTATCGGTGCACTTTTAATACGATCGGTGATTTCGCCAAGCACTTCTTCTGATAGCAAAACTTCAGTCGTATCCTCGTTAGACTTCTTGGTGCGATTTTTTATTCGAAAAAAATAAAAAGCCGCCAATAAAAATATTGCGACCAGTGCCCCCACAAAAACAATGGGGGCAACTATCGCCAGCCCTGAGTCATCAGCGGGGTTTATCAATTAGAGTTCGGCACTTTTTTGCGCTTCCTCGAGACTTACAGATACCATTTTAGAAATACCCTTCTCCTCCATGGTAACGCCATAGAGTTTGTCGTTAACGGTCATAGTGTGCTTGTTGTGTGTCACTACAATTATTTGACTGCGCTTAGCCATTTCTTTAACTAAATCATTAAAGCGCGCCACGTTAGCATCATCAAGTGGAGCATCGACTTCATCAAGTAGGCAATAAGGAGAAGGTTTAACTAAAAATATTGCGAAAATCAGCCCTACTGCGGTCAAGGCCTTTTCTCCCCCCGACATCAGAGTCACGCTTTGCATTTTTTTGCCAGGAGGTTTAGCGACAATCTCTATTCCTAACTCGCCCTCTTCAGAGGACTCAACAAGAATAAGTCTAGCCTCGCCGCCACCAAACAGCACCGGAAAAACTCGCGAAAATTTTTCGTTAACAGCCTCAAATGTTTCTTTGAAGCGCTTCGTGCATATTCGATTTATCCGCTCAATTACTTTTCGCAATTGATCTTTAGAAGAAACCAAATCCTCATGTTGCTTATTCAAAAATTCATTTCGCTTGATTAATTCGTCAAACTCTTCAATGGCGGAAACATTAACCTCGCCGATAGCGGCCAATTTTTCTTTAAATTCCGCCAATTGCGTGCGAGCACTTTCTAAGTCGCCTTCACGGCAACTAAACTCTTGGGCCCTCTCAGATAGGGAAACATTATACCGCTCTAAGATTTGATCTGCGAGGTATTTCTCTTGCAGGGTTAACTGCTCGTGCTTTAACTGCAACTCGGACAAAAGTGTGCGATTTTTTTCGAATGATTTCCGCTGGTCGGTGTGGAGCCCCTCGGATTTTTGAATTTCTGCCATAATTTTTTCGTATTCGTCTCTGAGACTCGCATACTGGGCCTGGTGTTCTTTAGATCGAGAAATCAACTGCTCCAAACTCACTTTCTTCTCTTCAAAAACAGTTTGGTTTTCGCTGAGTACCTTTGTATTATCAATCATTTCTTGCGTCAGCCGAGAAATCTGATCCTCAGTAACGGCCAAAGAACCCAAAAGAGTGTTCTCCTGACGGCGGTAGCCCTCGACCTCTTGCTCTTTTGCCGCCATTTTGACTCTTAAATCACTGACAAGTCCCCGGTGTTCTTCGACATATTTTTTATTCGAGTCCAATGTTTCAAGCAGGCCAGAAATTTCTTGTTCAAGAATTAAGGTTTTAGTCGTAAGATCTCTAATGGATTCTTGAATTTGCAAGAGCTTTTCATTTTCAAGATCCCGCTGTGTGCTGATTTCTGAAACTTCCCTTGTTTGTTTCTCAAGGGCACTTTCAGCATTAATACTTTCTGTTTCAGCTCGCTCGTAATCTTTGCGGATCTCTACCAGAGTAATTTCTTTTTCATTATTTTTGCGAGTCGCATTTTCAAGGTCATTCTTTAATGTCTTAACCTGTCCTTCCTTCTTTTGGAGCGACATCTGCGCCAACATGAGCTTTCCGCCCCACTCTTCTTTGCGCTCGCGGAGTTCTTTGATTTCTCTTCTTCGTTTTAACACGCCAGAATCAGCAGAGTCTTGCCCGCCGCCAGTGATAATGCCGTCGTGAGATAAAGTATCGCCATCGATCGTCACAAACGACCACTCAGGATACATTCCCTTTAATTGGAGTGCCGTGCGAATAGTATCAACAATAGCGATAGAACCTAAAATAGGGGCCACTTGCGCTTTAAAAATCTCGGGAACAATCACGACATCGCTAAGGATAGCCTCGACACCAATGCCATTAGGCGTGGCACTTTGGGAACCCAAGCCTTCAGACTTTAATGAAGGAGTCCAAGAATTATCGGTGACAAAACTGCTGCGACCCTTGTTCTCCTGTTTTAAATAATCAATGGCACCTAATGCTTCTTCTTGGCCTTTACCCATTAACCACTGCAAGCGAGAGCCTAGCGCAGCCTCCATCGCGATTTCATAGCGTGATGGAACCTCCACTACATCTGCGACCGGTTGAAATCCCGCTGGCGCCGTCGCACCTAAGGCGCCGAGCTCTTGCAGCATCGGCGCTTTTTGCTTTTGCCAAAAAAGAACGGTCTTTACGCCCTCTTCAAAACCCTCATAATTCGCCTGCAGATCTTCCAATCCATAAAGGCGACTAATTACCTGGTTGAGTTCATCCTTAAACCCCTCAACCTCTTTGTACTTCTCTTCAACGTCGAGCTCTACCAGCTGCAAGTTCTGGCTAAAGTTATCGACGTCTTGCATAATGTGAAGTTGCAATTGTTTTTCAGATTCTAGTGCAATAAAAGTTTTCTTTTTTCGAGCCAAGAACTCTTTACACTTATTCTCAAGTTCACCAGCAATTTGCTTAAATTCTCCAATCCTCTTGTTTAATTCCTCAAGTCGCGTGATTTTCATTTCTGACTGGGCCAACAAATGTGTTTGCGACTGTTGAACCGTCAAATATTCTCTGCGCCGTCCGCTAATCTCATCATCTAGCTTGTTAAGGCTAGATTCTTTTTCTGCGAGCAGCTGGCTCTTCTCTACGTACTTTACTTGAGCCTGCTGAAATTCTTCTTCAAGCGAAGTAAGCATTTCGGCCAAGCCCTCTCGCTCTTGAACCTGAAATTCATACCGGGCTTTAAGGTCAGCATCCTGCGAGTCCGAGCGTTTTTCATTTTGACGAGCTTGCTCAATCCTAAACTGCAACTCCATTATCTCTTTTTCTTGGGCCAATAGATTATTTTGCGCCTCAAAGTGCTGTCGCTGACTCTCATTGACGTCGTTTTCTTTTTGAGCCAGATTCACGCGCTGTCTTTGTAATTCACTGTCGGTTTGAGCGAGAACAGCCTGAACGCCAATCTCTTGATCCTGCAGAAAAGTAATCTGCCCGCTCGCTGAATCATTTTCGGTTTTCAGTTCTGCATATTTTTTTGACGAGAGCCATAAATCTAAATCTTTCGCCTGGTCTCGAAGTTCTTTATAGCGTTGAGCCCGTTTAGCTTGGCGCTCTAAACTTCCGACTTGGCGCTTGAGTTCACCAATAATATCCTGTAGGCGGACAAGGTTTAGGTCAGTGGCCTCAAGTTTCCTAAGACTCTCGCGTTTGCGAGCTTTGAATTTGGTAATACCCGCCGCCTCTTCGATCAGCGTGCGACGCTCTTCTGGCTTTGCAGTTATGATTTTTCCGATCGCCCCTTGCTCAATAATACTAAATCCTTTGGCGCCGGCGCCCGTATCCATAAAAATTTCTTGAATATCACGAAGCCGAGAGGGCTCTTTATTGATCATGTATTCTGATTCGCCAGAGCGATGTAGCCGACGCGTAATCATAATTTCAGAATGATTGGCAAACTTAACCGGAAAGGGACCGCCGTCATTTTCTAAAACCAAAGATACTTCGGCCACACCCATCGGAGCATATCCATCTGAGCCGGCAAATATGACGTCTTCCATTTTAGTACCGCGCAAATGCTTTGCCGACATTTCACCCATGACCCAAATGAGGGCATCGACGATATTTGATTTCCCGCAGCCATTAGGTCCAACAACGCCTGTGATGCCTTTGTCAAACTGAATAACGGTTCTATCTTTAAAGGATTTGAAACCAAAGAGTTCTAGTTTTTTTATTCTCATGTATTCCCTTTAAAAGTGAGGAGTTTCTCTTTTATATAGTCTTTTAACAATCCCATGGAAACGCGATCTTGTTTCATAGTGTCTCGATGGCGAACAGTAACTTTCTGATCATTCAAACTATCAAAATCAATAGTAATACAAAGGGGAGTGCCGATCTCGTCCTGGCGACGATAACGTTTACCGATACTGCCCGATTCATCGTACTGCACCAACTGATCCTTCATCAAGTCAGAAAAAATGTTGTCAGATACTTCTTGTAACTGCGGCTTTTTTGAAAGTGGTAAAATAGCGGCTTTTACAGGTGCTATTCTTGCATCAAAGCCTAATACGACACGGGTGTCTTCTTTCGAACCCTCTTTGGCTTCTTCGTCGACCACGGTTTCTTCGCGATAAGCATCACATAAAAGAGCTAAATAAAATCGGTCGCAGCCAACCGCAGTTTCAATTACGTAAGGCAAAAAGTGCTCTTTAGTCGCTTCCTCAAAATATTCTAGTTTCTTTCCAGAAAATTTTTGGTGCTGACTCAAATCAAAATCGCTGCGATTGTGAATACCTTCGAGCTCTTGCCAGCCAATCGGGAATTCATACTGCACATCGAATGCCGCCTTGGCATAATGGGCCAGCTCTTTGGGGCCATGTTGATGAAATCGCAATTTTTCCGCCCGAATGCCAAACTCCGAAAAAAACTTCATACGCGTGGCTTTCCATTCTTCAAAAAACTTTTCATCAGTACCTGGTTTTACAAAGTATTGCATTTCCATTTGTTCAAATTCGCGTGTTCTAAAAATAAAGTTACCGGGAGTGATTTCGTTACGAAATGATTTGCCAATCTGGGCAATACCAAAGGGAATCTTTCGGCGCATAGAAACCGCGACGTTTTCAAAGTTCACAAAAATTCCTTGGGCGGTTTCGGGGCGCAGGTAAACAACATTGGTTGAATCTTCAACCGGGCCCATAAAAGTTTTAAACATTAAATTGAATTGTCGTGGCTCGGTAAGCTCGCCACCACAACTGGGACAAACTTTAGAGTTATTTATTTGATCCGCCCGAAAACGAGATTTACATTTTTTGCAGTCAACCAGTGGATCAGAAAATCCATCAACATGGCCTGAGGCTTTCCATACCATCGGGGCCATTAAAATTGAGGCATCGAGACCAACAACGTCAGGCCTTCGGGTCATGGCCTTCCACCAGGCCATCTTAACATTAAATTTCATTTCGGCACCGAGTGGACCGTAATCCCAGCAGGAATTTAGGCCGCCATAAATTTCGCTGCTTTGATATACAAAGCCGCGGCGCTTACAGAGAGAAACAAGGGTATTTAAATCTTCAAGACGCTTAACTTTCATGATCGATTTTTCCTCTTAATTTTACCCATAATTTATGGCTAACATCGCACTATGACATGAGTCAAGAAATGAGGCTTGCGCCAGAGGTATATAAGATGCTTAACTTAAGGAAACTATAAAGAAATAGAGGAATTTTAAATGAGGGGATTTAGCGCTAAGCTAACATTATTTTCGTTGCTTATTATGCCAGCGATACCACTCTCTGCTGAAAAGGTAAAGTCAGCAAAATCTGACCCTGATCTTGTCAAGCGTGAACAGATGATTACCATTGCTCGACAATTAGGCGTTGATTGTATGTTTTGTCATAATTTAAAAAACTTAAAATCCGACGAAAAGAAAAGTTTTAAAACGGCCAAAAAACACGGCGACATGGTAAATTGGCTCAACACAAATTCCTTTTCGGGAAATATAAAAGTTGATTGCTACATTTGTCACCGCGGTCAGGCTAAGCCCAGTTTTCAGGAACCGAAGGGGTTTTGAAACGGTGAAAATAAATGTGAGTAAAATTTGCCAGAAAAAATAGTATTCTTATCTTATTTTGAGACGCTGGCGGCGATGGCCTTAATGGCCTCTTTAATTAATTCATGGCGAGAGGTACTGACTGACTTTAAAAGCTCATTAAACCTCTCTCGCGCCTGGGCTAACGAAGTACCGGCAGGTATATCTAGTATTTCGAAAGCGTCGTACCAATTCCCCTCAAATTGAAATACCACATTGAGACTTCGGGCTCCATCCGCCTTGTCTCCATTTTCCGACATATTGTTTAGACCGCTCAGCGGCCCCTCACCGCCAGTGGCTTGTGGAATACGGTCTGACGATTTTCTGAGGTTTAAACGGGTCGAATCGCTATTGCCTCGCCGTAAAAATAAAATAGACGCTATGAGAAGGATGACAATTAGCCCATTGAGCATTATGTAATGTTTCGGATCCATTGTTTTTATTATTCTTGGAGACCCCTAAAATGTCACCTGCTAATCCCACAGCCAATACCTCAGCTAATACATTTAATAAACAAGGTCCCATCCCTGGTATCGCCAAAATAATAGCCGTAGGGTCCGGCAAAGGCGGGGTCGGCAAAAGTACGGTTTCGGCAAACCTTGCCGTCGCAATTGCTAAACTGGGACTTCGTGTCGGCTTACTTGATTCTGACATTTATGGCCCCAGCATTCCCCGATTGTTTGGCGCCATAAATCAAAAGGCACTAGTTGACGAAAACAATAAAATAATTCCGATTGAACGTAGCGGCGTTAAGTTGATGAGCCTCGGATTTCTTGTTCCTGAAGAAACGGCAGTCGTTTGGCGTGGGCCCATGCTATTTAAAGCGCTTGAGCAGTTTTTAAGAGATGTGGTGTGGGGTGACCTCGATTATCTAATAATAGATTTACCGCCTGGCACCGGAGATGTCCCACTTACGCTGGCCCAAAAAACACAAATTCATTTGGGAATCGCCGTCACTACTCCACAAAATATTGCCTTCGCGGATTGTAAGAAAGCATTGGACATGTTCGGAAAATTAAATATTCCTGTATTAGGCGTCGTCGAAAACATGAGTTACTTTAAATTACCTAATGGTGAGAAAGCAGAATTGTTTCCACGAGGGGAACTCGATTTTTATATTGCGCAAAATAAAATGACGAGAATTTTACAAATTCCTTTCACGCAAAATCTCGCCAAAAGTGCTGAAATTGGTATTTCAGTTTTAGATGCTTTTCCTCAAGATGAGACAGCCGACAAATTTATAGAACTAGCGAATATGCTTACTAAGTCCCATACCGCTACAACTCAAACTGATACAAGCCATTGAATTATCATGGCATTTAAAATAATCAGCTAGACTTTTTAACGCAATGCAGTAGACTTAATTCATGGACGTATTTAGCGAAAAACGGTGGGAGCTATGGAGCCGGCTCTGTCATCAAACCATCCCAAAAGAACGGAATCTAGATCCACCTCCAGAGTAGCTGGGCTAGTAAAATAGCTTAAATTACCAGTTAACTCGATCTTACCAAGGAGGTTTTATCGGATGAATAACTTTCCTTCCTTTGTCAAAGGGCAAACTACTAGGAAACTGTAGGGCGCAAAGCGAGTGGGGCTAAGGCCAATTTAATTTTGGCTATTGCCTGCCAGGCTACCAAAGGAATTAAAAACTTCAAAGGGAGGGAAAAAACTTATGGATACTTCATTTCTGTATCTTATCTCAAGGGTGTCTAGGCCACTTTAATTATTGAGTGACTTAGATGCCCTTCTTTTTTGGCTTTTATTCTAAAAAGACTTTTCTAACTCGGTTCCTATCTCAATTTTTTCTCCATTGAGAAAAATCTCTTTGGTAAAAACTCCATCTTCAAGTTTGTAGGTGATTTTCATTTCAACATTGATTTCGCCCAACTTAGTATTGAGAGTCCATTCGCCATTAATTTTGGTAGGCTCGAAATTACCCACGTACTCACTGCTAGAAACCGATCGAGTCGTGTAGTCAGATTTGCCATGTAGTTGGCTCACTACGAAACCTTCACTTTTCTCATCTGAAGTTATTACGCCGCCTTCTTCATTTTTTGTCGTGATAATTTTGCCGTGTAAGAGGTCTTGCGTTTCAATAACGTCATTTATAGCCTTCATTAAATCGCCAGCTTGAAACACCACTTTATTGGCGATAGCACTCACGCCATCGCCCAAGTTTTTAACCTGTTCGATCGACTTCATGACAACTGGGCAACCTATTTCAGTGGATTCTAATGTGACTGTAAGAGTAGAGTCTTTTTCAGATTTGTTTTCTATAAATTGGCAAGCCTGCTGAACAAGGGTATACATTTTCTCGTAAACCTCATCAGATTTTGGCGTTTTTCTGCCTTGAGCATCGCTATAAAGGCGTTCAACCCGGCCAACAGATTTAAACACACCTAAGAAGTCTTTTTTCTGTTGCTCCGTCAAAGGTCCACCGTAGGCCAGCGCTGTTGTCGCACTTAAACCAAATGTCATGACCGACGCTAAGATTGAAATTATTTTTGCCATACCTTCTCCCTGGTTGTAAAATCATTGCACAAAAAACCTTTTAATGTGTCAACCCAAAACACAAGGATTATTTTTAATCAGGAATAGCAATTGATGCACCGACAAGAATTCGAGTGCGGTTATTTAAATTATTCTCGCGACGAATTTGTGCTAAAGTTACGCCGTATTTTTTGGAAATATCAATCAAAGTATCCCCACGTCTTACAACATGCACCTTACTCTTTGCCGACATTATAGGTGCCGCACTTCTTTTCTCCGTACTGCGATAGGCCTTCAGCTTTCTAATTTCTTGAGAAGGAACTTTTAGTTTTGCACCTACGGCGAGACGAGACCGTGAACCTAAATCATTTAGAGAGCGCAAACGCGAAATACTTGTTCCGAATCTAGAAGCAATTAGGCTCAGATTATCACCACGTTTTACTCGGTAATAAACATGGTCTTCGTCAAGGTACGCGACTTGTCTTTGCGCGACCACTTGGCTCTTTACTATCGCTAACGCGGATATCGCAATTTTATCGGCGGGCACCCGAACAGATACCTTTTCATTGTTATCAACGGGTACATAATCGGATTTAAACATGGGGTTCAATAATTTAATCTGAGCATAGTCCACCCCTAAATTGTCAGCCAGTCGCCTTAAACTAATTGGCCTTCCCACGGGAACCATTTCAAACTTAAGTGCATCTTCAAATGGTAGTTTATCGAGTCCATATCGCTCGGGGTGTTTAGCAATTATTCTAGCCGCAATAAATTTGGGCACATAATGTTTGGTTTCATTCGGCAACCGACCAGACCGAATGAGTTCCCACAAATCTCTTGTTTCATGATGCATGACTTGGCTCTTTATTCGATTCTCACCCACATTATAGGCGGCAAGGGCTAAGTGCCAAGATCCAAACAGACTGTTAAGGGCTTTTAAATATCTTGCAGCTGCGACTGTGGATTTAATGGGATCCCGTCTTTCATCAACAAATGCATTCACCTTTAGGCCATATCTTTGACCCGTACTTTTAATAAACTGCCAATATCCGACCGCCTTCGCGTGCGACTTTGCATTGTTATTGAATCCCGATTCAATCAAAGCTAAGTAAACCAAATCCTCAGGCACTCCTTCGTCTCTCAGTGTCTGCTTTACCAGCTCGATGTATCTAGGAGCTCGGGCCAAATATTTTTCCATATGGTGGCGGCCACGACCTAAGAAATATTCCATTTGATTAACAACGTACTGATTCATCTCTTTGGGAAGATCAGGCGCCTCTTCGGCTATTTCACTATCTTTAACTTCAACCTTAACCTCGACTTTAGGCTGGTTGATGTCCGCAGCATCATTGCTAGTAGAAGCAGCGTTTCTTGTTTGAAAAACTCCACAACCTGTTGTTAACAAAAGACAACAGACAACAATTTGCAACCGATTTAGCAATGGCAACTCCCCAGGTGAAAATCTATGAACATCTATTATAAAATGGTAAATGAGTTTTAGATTTTCTGCAACCCTAGTCTTGCTTCCAGACAGGTTTTTTCAAAACAAATGTTTCAGGTGCTTTTAACGATCGATAAATTACTAAATTTCGCAAAATCGATTTTACGTAAAAACTTGTTTCACCCCAAGGCAATTCTTCAACCCACAAATCATCCATAGGATCAAAGTCTGTCTTCTCTCTTATTTTTTTAGCAATGCCTTTGGCATTTAGCCAGCGGTCTAGTCGCGTAGGTCCCGCATTGTAGGAAGCCAGGGCCAGCGGCACATGCCCCCGATATTTTTTGAGCATCTTTGCCAAATAGTGCGTACCCATTTGAATATTTAATTTTGGTTGAAAAACCTCATCGGGAATATTCAAGCTTTGAAAATTTAAATCCTTTGCGACCTCGTCAGCGGTTGGGGGAATCAGTTGCATTAATCCTAGGGCTCCTGATCGGCTCACGGCAGTGCGAGAGAAAGCGCTCTCTTGGCGAATGAGACTTAATATTAAATCCGATTCAATATTTTTTTGAGCTGCAAATTCAGTAACCGCAGACAAAAAATCATTCGGAAAAAGCATAGTCAAAAACGATTTTTGCCGAAACATTTTATTTTCGTCCCAGGCTTCATTCATGAATTTTATGGCACTTGCATACTCTTGAGCGGCCACGAAGTATCGCGACAAGACCACCTTTTGCAAAGCATTTACGGGCGAAGGCAAGTATTTCAGTTCTGCCTGGGCCTCCTCATTCCATCCAATTTCTAAAAGTGTGTTGAGTCGCTTCCAACTCAACTGATAGTCCCCAATCAACCAGTAGGGCGCCTTTACTTCAGTTTCTGGCTGAAAGACAAAACTAAATGCCAGAGGATCCTTTTCTGAACGAAGCAATATTCCATAGTAACTAAACGGAAATTTTTCTAATATAATCTCAGCTTCTTTTTCAAGCTCGGTATTTTTCATAAACTGTAAGGCCCTGTACCTCCAGTACCTGGCGTTTAGCTCTTTGCCATTCGTACCAGTTAGCAAAAGATATTTTTCAAAACTAGAGGCAGATTGAGAATATTCTTGCCGCTGTAAATAAATCAGCCCGAGTCGAAATAGTGCCTCATTGGATTGGGGTACAGATGGGTATTTTTCGATGAGGACATTATTAAGGGTTATGGCATCGCTCAGCTGACCTATGTGCTGAGCGGATAGCGCAGCTACTTCGAGCTCTTCAACAATCGAACTAAGGCCGTCAAGTTTTTTAGCCGCACGTTTAGCAAAGCGATGACTGATGGCATATTGTCCGCGCCCATACAAAAGCTTCGACCAACGCGATACTCTCTGTGCCGTGCAGTCCTCCATCAGATCGAGGAGTTTTTCACGGATCGCTTCGAACTTAGTTTCGCTCTCTTCAAGGACCATAAATAAAGTCTCAATGAGTTTGACTCCTGCAAACTCTGACGCCTTAGTGTCTGGATATTTTTTGACAATTTCTGCAGCATCTAATATCGCTGCGCCGAGATTATTGTTTTTGAACGATTCTTTCATGCGACGATCGAGCTCAAGAAGCTCAGGAAACACGCTCAATCCGTTACTGCTCTCTACAATAGGTTCAATGACTTGCGGCGGACGCTTTTCCTCTAGTTGATCAAACTTCTTTCTCAACTCAACATTGTCATCAAGCGCAAGGCTTTTTTTATAGTACTCAGAAGCACTAGGCCACTTTTGTTCTAAAAACGCCAAATCTCCGACAATGCGGAAGTAAGTGGCGCGCTGTTTGCTTTCCAAATATTGTAACCACTCAAACAGGGCATCAATGTATCCCCAAGTATTTTTTCGGTCCTTCGCCAAAGAGGCATTTGCAAGGTGTAAAAGACCTTTAATTCCCACATTTCGAAAATCAGTGGCGTAGGGACCCTGATTAAACCATTTGGTTTTATCGCGACTGGATTTGATTTCTTTAAAAAAATCATTGGCAAGGCCTTGATCAAGGTGCAAGCCTTTTTCAGCGCAAACGAGTCCGGCCAACACTACCCAAGGCTCAATTTCACTCGCTTTTTTTCGAAGGGACTGAGATTTTTTGAAACAGTCTTTAAAGTTTCCCTTGGCAAAAGCGGTTTTTATTTCGCCTAACTCTCGGGTTAAGGTAATGTTGGGACGCCGAAGAGGGGGAATCTTTTCTTTTGTCGACAGTTCTAGAGTCTGCAGGGACGCAGACGTTATACAAGAAGCTAAAAAGACTACAGCAAAACTAAATACGGGCATGCACGGGTCCTTCTAGTTGTTTCTCTAGTTGTTTCTTTGGGCCTTATCGAGGCCCACCGCCAGGATAATTATTAACCCCTTAAAAACCATTCTGTAAAAATCCGGGACACCAAGATGATCCATTCCATTATTTAAAGTGGCAATTGTCAATGCTCCAACAAAAGTGCCCAAAATAGTACCTACGCCGCCAGTAAGGCGCGTGCCTCCAATAACGACGGCTGCAATGGCGTCAAGCTCAAATAGTTGCCCTTCATTTGGATTTGCTCCATTTATTCGCGAAGCCGTAAGAACTCCGCAAAGACCCGCCAAAAAACCTATAAATGTATAAACAAAAAATTTAATTCGAGCCGTGGGAACGCCTGCCCACAAGGCTGCTCTTTCATTAGACCCTACGGCGTACACGGAACGGCCCAATACCGTGTATTTGAGGAGCCAGCCACAAAAAGCCACAGTAAAAAAGAACATAAGTCCTAAATAAGGCACACCCTGAAACCCCATAAATCCATAGGAAATAAATAAAAGAGTAATAATGAGAAAAATTTTATCCTTCAGATCTCGGCGAAAAAAACCTAAAAAAATAATCAGCGAAATCGCCAATATTGCCCAGCTAAGTTGAGGGTTTAGATATTCCATACTGAGGTTAGCCACGGACTCTCCGAGCGGAGCAATGCTCGTGCCTCCCGAAAAAATAAGCGCCATGCCCCTCGCAATAACCATTGTGCCCAAAGTTACTATAAATGGAGTAATCCCCAAGTAAGCAATGAGTCCGCCGTTAATGCCGCCCGCAAGCGTGCCGAATGCAACGCTTAATAGCGCGGACATCCATGCGCCGGTAAGTCCCATTTGAGCGAGTCCCCAGTTTATCTGGCTGAGCCCAACCAACACGCCAGTCATTCCAACAACGCTTCCAATAGAGAGATCAATTCCCCCGGTTAATATGACAAGGGTCATGCCACAGGCCAATATTCCGTTTATCGAAGTTTGCCTAATAAGATTTGTAATATTTCGAGCACTTAAAAAATCGCCATTGGTTTTTATCGTCAAGAAAAAAACCATCAAAAAAAGTGCGAGCCAAATTCCATTTTTCTTTATAAATGCCATTTTATCATCCCACCGCAAGCTTCATAATTTTTTCCTGAGAGAACTCTGACCTCTCTACAATTCCCATCTGGCGCCCCGTACTCATCACGATAATGCGATCACAAATTCCTATCAGCTCCAATAAGTCTGAACTCGAAACCATAAGAGCCTTTCCCTGGGCTGCTAGTTCAAATAGAATTTCATATATTTCGAATTTGGCGCCCACATCTATCCCACGTGTGGGTTCATCTAATATTAAAACTGTAGGCTCTGCTTGTAGGACTCGAGCAATAACTACTTTTTGTTGGTTTCCGCCACTCAGATTCTGAATTTCTTGATTTAAGCTCGGTGTTTTAACTTTAAATTTTTGAATCGACTGTTCCCCGACGGCCCTTTCATCTTTAGCGTTAATCACAGTCGCCAGTGATTCCTTGCTCCAGCGGGCCATGGCCAAATTATCGCTCAGATCTTGTTTTTCAAAAATACTTTCTCGCTTTCGGTCTTCCGGAACAAAGGCCATTTTTTCAATCAGACTTTGTCGGGGGCTAATAACTTTGCGAGGCTTACCTTCAAAAGTCACTTTTCCGGTTGCGCTGAATTCAGCATCTCCGAAAAGCGTGCGAAAGAACTCGCTTCGGCCGGCACCCAAAAGCCCAGCAAAGCCCAAAATTTCTCCTTCTCTCAAAGAAAAATTAAGCGGGCCCACCTCTTTTTTCTCACTCGCGCTTTTGCCAAAAAATCCCTCGACACGCAGGCACTCATGTTTTAGCTGCTGCTCGGGCTTCGCCGGAAATAAGCGATCAAATTTTCGGCCAACCATATGAGAAATTAAGGCAGCCTCACTAATCTCACTAGTTTTACCCGTAAAAACACTTTCGCCGTCACGAAGAACGGTCAGGCGATCGGTGATTTCAAAAATCTCTTCCATTTTATGACTAATGTAGACTAAGCCATGCCCTGATTTTTTGAGATCCAATATAATCTCAAAAAGTGTTTTTACTTCCTTGGGAGTGAGGGCCGAGGTAGGCTCATCGAGTATAAGTACCCGGCTATGTTGAGAGAGGGCCTTCGCAATTTCTATTAGCTGTTGTGTGCCAACACTTAAGTTACCCATTTTATCTGTGGGCCTACATTTAGCTTTCACTTTGCTTAGCCAGAACTCCGCATGCGCATTTATTTCGTGCCAATTAATCAAATGGTTTTTAAGGAGCCAACGTCCCACAAAAAGATTCTCGGCCACTGTTAAATCCCAAAATGGAGAAAGTTCTTGGTGGATAATCGCAATTCGCTGCTTTTGAGAATCGGCCGCGTTTAAAAATTTTTGCTCTTGGTTTTCAACATATATCTTTCCATCAAAGGTCCCGTAGGGGTAAACGGCGCTTAATATCTTCATCAGTGTAGACTTACCAGCACCATTCTCACCCACAAGGCCCAAAACCTCACCCGCCAGTAGATTGAGACTGACCCCTTTAAGCGCTTGCACTCCCGGAAAGCCTTTACTGATGTTTTCTAAACGGATAAGTTCTGGCATTTACTTTTTGAGAGTACCGTAAACTAATTCTTTGGAGTGAAACCCTGTTCGAATAATTTTCTCTTCGATATTTTCTTTAACGATTGCATAAACGGGAGTCGCGATAGTTGGCACTTTATAGCCACCGTTATCAATGACTTGTTGAGGAGTTACCTTTTTGCCCCGAGCTAGGTCAAAAGCTACCCGCGCTGAAGTTCTCGCTAAAGGCTCGATATCCTTTAAAACCTCAAACTGCTGCTTGCCAGCCACGATATCTTTTATCGAGGCCAGATCGGCGTCAGCTCCAGCAACAAAAACTTTACCGGCCAGACCCTGGGGAATTAGCGCTTGAATTGCCCCGTGGGCCATTCCTGAATTATTCGCTAAAATAGCATCGATCTTATTTTTCTGTTGAGTCAAAGCATTTTCGACAGTAGCCATGGCCAATGACGAACTCCAACCTTCATGGTTTTTTCGATATACTACTTTTATTTCTGGGTGCTTTGATAAAACAGATTCGACACCTTTAGTAATTTCGTTAGCTACAGAGTGGCCGGCCTCTCCCATAAGAATCACATAGTTTCCCTTTCCCCCCGTTGCTTTAACTGCGGCCTGGGCCTGTAATTCGCCCACTTTAAATGAATCTTGAGTAATATAAAAATCAAGGGGCGCACCAACGATCAGTCGATCGTAACTGACGACAGGAACCTTATCTTGGTGTGCGAGCTTTACTAGGCTTGCAGAAGCTCCGGCATTGACTGGTTGGATGACTAAAGCTTTGACTCCTTGAGATAAAAGATTTTCAATTTTCGAAACCTGTAATTGGGGATTGTTATCCGCAGACACGATAACTGGTTCAAAGCCTAGCTTGTTGGCCTCATCAATAAAAAACTTTTGATCTTTTTGATAACGCTCTTCTTTAACGGTCGCCAAGACAAAACCAATTTTTATTTTTTCGGCCCCATCCACAGAATTCCCTACAGAAAAACCGAAGCAAAACACCAATAAAACCAATATTCTAATCATAGAACCCCCAGGAAAAAGTCAAATTAAGAAAAGCCCAATAATTATAAGTATTCACGACAGTGGGTCAACGAATAACCTGGGCCTTTGACATATAACATTTAACGTCATTTCTGCCGACATTAAGACATGAATATTACTCGGGTATACCTAAATAAATTAAGCGCCTTTACGGCCCTATTTTTATTGCTTGGAGCCTGTGTCGTTCACAAATCAGAACACCGAAAATTTTTTGAAGAAAACGGATCCCGATTTCTTAACAGTCAGAGTTTGACTTTTAAAGTATTGGATCTTGAGTGGTGCGAGGGCGTCACCCCACAAGTTTTAGGCGCGCGACTGCATGTGGATCCAAAAAACTTTTCAGGTTACTCGAGTCTTGAGTTACTTGAAACCAAAGAGCAGTTTTGCATGGTATACGTAGGAGAACCCGGAATTTCTGGCACTAGGTCTTGGATATGCCCAACAACTCGCGATCTCTCTTGCTGGGAACACATAAATTAATTAATCTAAACGAACCTTAACCAAATTAGGGATTTAACATGTATAAAAATATAGTCTTAGTAGTTTCCAGCCTGGCCATCCTAATTTTTCACCCCGCAAACATTTTTGCAGAGGATACCATCACAACAGTTAAAAAGAAAAAAGTAGTGATCGCACTTGACGGCAATACACCCTTTAAAAAGGGTGATGTATTTACTGCCTCAAAAGACGGCAAAGAAGCAAGACTGGTAATTTCTACAGTTAAAAAAAATAAGGCGGTGGGCATCATCAAAGCGGGCACTGCTTCTGTCGGCATGACCCTTAAAAAATCCACAGATAAAAGTGTCGGTGCGAAGGCAGATAAAGTTTCACGAAAAAGTAAGGACAAAAGCGAGCCTAAAAAAAGCGGCGGTATGAGTTATGGAGTTTTGGCGGGCATTGGCTTAGACAGCATTTCTGTAAAGCTCATTGGCGCCACAGCCAAAGCTTCGGGTATGGGTTTTGTTGGAAAGGGTGTGCTGGTCTTGCCCATGGGATCTAGCTTATTTATTCGCGCAGGACTCGGAATAGAAACATTTAAGGCCGAAGCCACAATTTCCACTCCGGCTTGTAATGGTTCGTCCAAATGTGTTGTTGAAATAAACTTTTTAACAGCTGACGGATTTTTGGGATGGAATATCGTCAATGGCGACTTCAAAATGTACATCGGTGGTGGCGCCGGACTGCTTTTTCCATCGAGTAACAACACCAATGCTCTCAGTCAATCTTCAATAAAACAAACGGCCTCATTTGATTTGGGTGGAGGAATTTCGTTTGGTTTGGGCAAAACGATGCGTGTGCCAGTTGAGGTTATCTATAGTGCACTGCCGCCCTCGCAAGAAGTCACTACGAGTATGATCAGGGTTCTAACGGGTTTCACTTTTTAAGCCTGAGAAATTCTCGTCACGCCTAAGATTCCACCAATTTTTTGCAGATCATTCATGACAGAATAAAGCTGTGAAGTATCTTTGACACTCACATCAAAAAAACAAATGGCTTTTTTATCTCTCGTCGTGCGCACCTGTGCACTGAGAATGTTAATTCCCTTGGCCGAAAAGGCTTCTGACATTTTCTGCAGCAAACCCTGGCGGTCATCACTCACTACTCTAATGCGAGCTTGCCGTTCCATGCCAGCGCCATGAGCCTGACTCCATTGCACATCCACTCTGCGATCTTGATCCATACTGAAGCTCTTAGGGCAACTCGCAGTATGAACAGTTATCCCTCGTCCTCGACTAATAAATCCAACAATAGGATCTCCAGGGATTGGCGTACAACACCTCGCGTATCGCACTAATACATCCGACATGCCGTCAACTTCAATAATTGAGCGAGATTTTTTATTTTGGCGAGCAGCAGATTTAAAAATTTTCTCTAAAAAGCTTGGCTCCTCTTTAGAAGAAGTTTTACTGTGCTCCGGCGCCAACTTATCAACAACATGCTCAGCCATTAATTTTCCGTAACCAACTTTTACATAGAGGTCGTCAACATCGGGACAACCCACATCACTTAAATACTGCTTTAGTACTTCGCCGCTTCCTAAAAAGGTGGAAGGCTTTAATTCATATTTTCTAAAGGCTTTCTCAAGTAGCTGTTGACCCAGAGTCAAGGCGCGCTTTCGCTGTTCAATTTTAATATAGGATCTAATCCGCGCTTGAGCTTTGGTCGTAACACAAAAACTCAACCAATCTTTTGAAGGCTGCTGAGTTTTACTAGTAATCACTTCGACAGAATCGCCATTTTTTAACTTGTGTTTCAATGGCACCAATCGCCCATTCACGCGGGCCGCTACACAGCGCTGACCAACATCTGTATGTATGGCATAAGCAAAGTCGAGCGGCGTTGCCCCATCAGGAAATTCCATCACATCACCTTTTGGAGTAAATACATATATTTCTGATTCAAACAAATCGGTCTTAATGCCTTCTAAAAATTCATCAGGATCGTGGGTCTGCTGATGGCGTTGGACGAGGTCTTGAAGCCACGAAAATCGATTGGATGATTCAATATCTACTTGGTCTTTTTCTTTATATTTCCAATGGGCTGCGATCCCGCGCTCGGCCACAAGATGCATTTCGTGGGTGCGAATCTGCACCTCAATGTGTTCGCCGCCGGGACCCACCACTGTCGTATGAAGGCTTTGATAATTATTAATTTTTGGCATAGCAATGAAATCTTTAAACCGACCGGGAATTGGCTTCCACAGCGAATGGGCGAGCCCAAGAACTTCATAACAACGAGGAACAGATTCGACAAGTACACGAAAAGCCAAAACATCAAAAACCTGCTCGTAATCCAAATTTCCTAACACCATTTTTTTATAAATTGAGTAAAGATGTTTGGGGCGCCCCTGAACTGTCGCCTCAAAATTATATTTTCCAAGTTCATCGGCCAGCATTTTTTTTACATCATCAATATATTGTTCTCGCTCTTTTCGCTTTTTTGCCACCTTTTGCGCCAGCAAATAGTACTGCTCTGAATTCACGTAACGAAATCCTAAATCTTCGAGCTCAATTTTTACAGAACTTATACCTAAGCGGCTGGCTAAAGGCGCGTAAATATCAAGAGTCTCTTGCGCGATCCGCATCTGTTTATCTGGCGGCATATGATTGAGCGTTCTCATGTTGTGGAGTCGATCGGCTAGCTTGACCAGGACAACCCTCACGTCTTTCCCCATGGCGACAATCATCTTACGAATATTCTCGCCCTGTTTTTCGTGTGTGTGTCGAAAACTCATGCGAGATATTTTTGTTACACCATCGACGAGCTGAGCAATTACGGGACCAAATTTTTCTTCGATCTCTTTTAGCCCCACGTTAGTGTCTTCAACCACATCGTGAAGAAGCCCAGTGGCAATTGTCGCCAGATCGAGTTTTAATTCAGCTAAAATACCGGCGACCCCTACTGGATGAAAAATATAGGGCTGACCGGATCTGCGAATCTGGCCGGAGTGAGCGGCCTCTGACAAGGCATAAGCTCTACGAAGCACGTCAAGCTCCGCTTTTTTGTGGTAAGAAATAATTGTTTCACAAAGTTGGTCAATTGTCTGGGGCTCTCCTCCTGATAAGCCTTCGAAATTGCTGGAATCAATGATGACCTTAGACATAGAAGGCCATTATAGCTTAAAACTAAATAGGTGGCCACCTGCCGATTAGGGATTTTTTAGGACTTACGGGCGAGATCTCTTTCGATTTCTTTTAGGGCTTCATCCGTATCGGGAATATCGAAAGATACGTTGCCGGCAGCAACTTCACGAAGTGCGGTCACAACATATTTATTATCTTTAGTCGATACCGTGGACTCAGAACCCTTCAGGAGTTGTTTAGCTCGTTTGGCAACCAAAAGTACCAAAGAAAATCGATTTTCAACTTTCTCTAAACAATCCTCAACGGTAATTCTTGCCATGCTAAACCCCCAAATGACTGAAACAAGCCTCTGTTTTTAAACGCGTTTTATTAATTCTTCAACTGTTTCTTTGAATCTTAGAAAAGAAGGCTCAAAAACATCATTTAATATCTTGAAGTCGAAAGAGTCGACTAGTGCCATCTCTCGTTGAGCGTTCTCAAGTCGGATTTCTAAATCCCCTGGCTTTTGGCCACCACTTCGCGCCACAATCCTTCGACGCAGCTCGTCTATTGAGGGAGGAACTATAAATATGGTCTTTGCCCATGGGAACTTTTCTTTAATGGTTTGGGCGCCCTGTACATCCACATCCATAATAGGGACTTTTTTGTCGGCCCAAGCACTTTCAATCTGATCTATTGGTATTCCATAATGGTTGCCGTGAACAATAGCAGACTCGACAAAGAACCCGCCGCTTTTGAGATCTAAAAACTTTTGAAGAGTTACAAAGTTATAGGTTTTACCCTCTTGTTCACCAACTCTGGGGGCACGAGTGGTGTAAGTAATAATGTCCACAAGACGATCCTTTTCCTCCAGAATTCGATCTAAGAAGCTCGATTTTCCGGCGCCACTGGGAGCGACAATGATTATGAGTGGTCTATCCATCATTCGATATTTTGCACCTGTTCTCGCAACTTCTCAATTGTGGCTTTAGCTTCAACCACCAACTGGGTCAAGTTTGACTTTTGAGATTTTGAGCCAACCGTGTTTACTTCCCGAAGTAGTTCTTGGCTAAAAAATTCGAGTCTTTTGCCATGAGGTCCATTTTCGTCAATTAATTTTAAACAGGCCATTATATGTTCACCCAGCCTCGACATTTCTTCTGAAAAATCGGCGCGATCTAAAAAAATTACGGTTTCCTGAGCCAATCGCTGTTCATCGACGACCCCAGGCATCTCGAGCTTCTTCCAACGCTGCTGAAGGGTAGCGCGCACTTCGTCTTGATTTAAGGGAGCACACTCTTTCATTTTACGGGTGAGCTCTCGCAAACTTACAAGATAGCCCTTCATAAGATTGAAAAGCGAAACACCTTCTCTTTTTCTTTCTTCGTTACATCGTTCTAAGGCAGATTCAAGTAGGCTCATGAGTGCCTCTTTTTCATCAGATGTAACTTGTTCTTTTTGCTCGAGTCGCAATACTTCGGGCCATCGTAAAACATGTGCTAAAGTGGTTCTATCGGTAATTTTTAAGTGCTTTTTGAGTTGAGTCATCGAATCAAAAAGTTTTTTTGCGAGTTCCTTTTGTACTACAACATCAAGACTTTTCGTCTTTGAGGTTGCACGGCGGGTCACAACCAAATCTACACTAGAGCGCGAAATTTTACCCTGAATTGTTTTTTTTATTTCATTTTCAAACGACAAGTACTCTTTGGGTAAATGAGGACGAATTTCTAGAAAGCGCCCGTTTACCGAGCGCACAACGACATCGAGTTGAAATTCCTCAGCTTCGACACTGTCCTGGCCAAAACCCGTCATACTTTTCATGCGATAAGTATCTGGGCCATGTGACTAGGTGTCAAGACTCTTAAAAAGTCCAACCTATTGTCCATTCTAAAGCGGCCCCTCCACGATGAATATTTGCTTCGGTATATGTGCCGGAGCTATCTCGAATTTCAACCGTCGTATCGCTAAGCGAGACTGTTAGCCCACCACCAAGTAACATATTGAAACTATCCCAAAACCAACCGTATCCAACTATACCACGCAGAAAAATCCCACTAGCTTTGGCTGAAATTTTTCCTTGAATATCGTTAGAACTAGCCGTCGCAGAGGTATAATTCACAGAGGGTCCGACATAGAGGCCATCAGTAAAGACACCGTTGTTGTACCAGTTTCCACGAACCCCAAACGAATAAGCATTGATGTCAATATCTGACAGCAGGCCACCGCTGCTAGTTGAAGTAAATCTCCAGTAAAGTGCCTCGGGTCCCACGGTCCAATTCTCGTTGACTGTAAAGTCAAGATTCAAATTTAATGCACCAATAAGAACCGCTAGTGGGCTAAAACGAAAATTTTTCGTGTTACTGCTGGCGGCCGAAACCGGCAACGTTAAAAATACTAAACTTAAAACCGTAACTAATGATTTCATAAAACTCTCCCTTAAATTGATGTTTCCTTTATCTGCCATTTTATTTCTGGATCCCGCTTAAACCAAGTGCGCTGACGTTTTGATAGTTGCATTGAGCTCAAAGTGATTGCATCAACTAGATTTTCATAAGGTAGCGCGCCAGATAAGTGTTGTTGCACTTCTTTGTAACCCACGCTGTTTAAGGGTCGCCAATCCTTGAGACCTTTTTGCAAGAATGCTTTGGTTTCTTCGATTAAGCCCTCATTTAACATGGTTTGCGCTCTCGACTTTAACCGTTCTCTAAGCACTGCCTTTTCTAAATCCAATCCCATTTTAGAGATTTGAAAACCCATTTCAATCAGCGGATTTTTGCTCTGTGCCTTGGCGTTACTTTGAAATTCACTCACGCTGCTATGGCCAGCTCTCAGTATTTCAAGTGATCTTTGCAAGCGATACAAATCATTGGAACCAATTTTTTTGGCATAAATAGCATCTTTCGCACTGAGTTCGGCAAACAAAGCTTGTGGGCCTCTATCTTTAAAATCTTTTAAGACACTTTCGCGAATCTCACCTTCACCCGGTCCGACAGGGTACATTTCGCTTGTCAGTGCGTGTACATAAAAACCACTTCCCCCAACAAATAGAAACTTCGTGTTACCTTCTTTGATTTTTTCTGTCAAAAAATCCAGTACGGATTTTCGATACTGACCGGCTGTAAACTGTTCGCCAACCTCGACAAAACTGTAAAGATGATGGGGAACCCTGATTTGCTGTTCGGTTGTCGGCTTAGCGGTACCTACATTTAGATCTTTATACACTTGCTGGCTATCGCAATTAACAATTTCATAACCATTTTCACGAGCCAATTTTAGTGCGAACTCTGATTTACCAGTCCCCGTGGGTCCTAACAAAAAAAGAATTTCACCCAGTTGATTCATCATTTGATCCTACCAAAGTCATGCTCAATTTTTGAAAATGGGATTTCAAGTGAAACCGGTCTACCATGCGGACAAAAACTAGAAAAAGGAAATTCATCCATCTCAGTAAGTAAGGCGCGCATTTCAGTCGTGCTTAATGCTTGCCCTGCGCGCACGACCGAGTGACAGGCAAGACTTGCACAAATATCGGAGATAATTTTTTCAAACGCAAACGTACCCCCCTTTTGTTCCATTTCGTCAGCCATTTTTTTTAAAGTTATTTCTAACGCCGACTCATTGATGACAACTGGAGCAGAGCGAATAAAAACAGAATCGATACCGCCCGCATCGACATCAATACCAAAACGAACTAAAATATCTTTTTGCGAAAGAATCCTTTCAACACCGTCAGCGCCCAAATTGACAGTAATTGGAAACAAAAAATCTTGTATTTCTAATTTTCCATTGAGGTATCCTCGCATTAGTTTCTCAAAAGCCACTCGCTCGTGAGCCGCATGCTGGTCAATTAGTAAAAAGTGATTGTCTGATTCAGCGATGATATATGTTAAGCGTGATTGTCCAATGACATTGAGGTTGGCCCAATAGTTCTCTTTGACAATTGCCACTGGCTGAGTCCGTAGCAGCTCCATTTTTTGTGGAGCTTGATAAGATCCAAATTCCATAAGATCAAATGACAGTGGCGTTGATTGGGGTGTAGCATGGGGCATCGATGTGTGTTGCTCCCTCTCAAACGATTTAATGGGATTCTTTAATGATTCAATCCAAGGTGATTTTTCTAAACCTTCACGCAATGTCCGATTGGCTGCTTTAAAGGCCGAGGAAGAATCACGAAACTTAACTTGTGATTTCATCGGATGTACGTTGACATCTACTGCCTGGGGATCACAATTTAAAAAGAGACTCACGACCGGATACTCTCCATGCATGAGTAGGCCCCGATAGGCATCCATGACGGCGGCCTGCAAGCCGCGGTCTACTACCCAGCGATTTTGCACAAAAAGCCAAATCTGACGATTACTTCCCGCCACAGTTTTTGGACTACAAAAGATCACTTGAATTTTAAAGTCCTGATACTCGCCTGTACTTTCGAAAACCAGCGATTGTTCGAGCACCTGTTTAGCACGCTCCACAGAATTGATTGCCTTCGCAAAATAATCAACCAGCTTTTGTGAAACTTTAACGCGAAACTCAACTTGGGGATTAACAAGCGCCATGGCTTTTACAGTCTGTCGAATCTGATTAACTTCGTGATTCGCCGTTTTTAAGAATTTCAAGCGTGCCGGAACATTCTCGAAAAGATTTTGCACTTTGATTGTAGTTCCCTGATCGCTTGACTGCGATTTCACATCACAGATCTTGCCAAAATTTGAAGTAATCAAATGCCCCAAGGAATCATTTATTTGCCGAGAAACTATGTCGAGTCGACTGACACTACCGATACTCGCCAAGGCCTCACCCCGAAAGCCATAAGAATTGAGCTGCCAAAGGTCAGAAGTGTTGCGAATTTTGCTGGTACAGTGCCGAGCGAGGGAAAGCGCCATGTCCTCTTTAGCAATTCCTCGGCCATTGTCAGAAACTGTAATGTTGCGTCCACCATTATCAATTTGAACTTCAACGCGATCAGCCCCAGCGTCAAGAGCGTTTTCAACAAGCTCTTTAACCAAACTGGATGGGCGCTCCACGACTTCACCGGCCGCAATTTGATTAACAACTTCATCAGATAATTTACTAATGATCCCCATGGGGTGGCAACATCGCGTAAAAAACTTTGGTCGTCAATAGGAAAGCTGGATTCCGACAGTACCCCCAAAATAGGAGTCCTTATCGTAATAATATTTACCCTCAACCTTAAATACGACTTTTTCTATGCGAAAGCCAAGCCCCACCATTGCCTCGGCACCTAACTTTAAAAGATCTAATTTTAAAAGCTGATTTGCGAGCACAATTTTAAATGAAGAATAGTTAATAAATGGTCCCAAACCCACATAAGCAATTAAATCATCTCCACCCATAAAAGGCAGAATCAAAAGCGTGTCCGCAATGAGAAGATAGCCCGAAGGAGTAGTTGCCGACCCATCGGCATAATAGGAAGGTGGAGAAAGCGCGAAGCTGATGCCAATATCCATCAGGGTTGGCAATATAAAATCTGAGCCAGTCAGCTTTAACCCAAACATTGTTACAATTGCCGAACGATCTTGCTGCCCAAAAACATCTTCGGTATAATTAACCATTGAGACACCCAACCCCATAACCGTAGCCTCCTCCAAGGGCTTTTTATTTTTTTTGAATTCTACTCCTGGGCTCTCGGGATCACTTTTCGGATTTTCAGCAAACATTCCGACATTAGGGTTATTTGGCTCGAGTTTTTTGGATCCGAGTGCCATCTCGATGTCGACATCAGAGATGTAACCTACAATTCCCTTTTTCACTTTAATTCGGTAAAACGGGCCATAGGTTTTTTTCGAAACGGTTACTTTTTTATTGATAGGAAGATAGGTAATAACGGCGGCATCAAAACTCGCCTTTTCATAAATCATGGCGCCTTCAACCCTGATAATTGCTGACTGATTACTTGATTCCTTTTTTTTTGCGGGAGTCAGAGCCTTTTTGTTGCTCGTTTTTTTTAGGACTTTCATAGCCTTCGTCGGTTTTGCTGCTTTCGTGGCCTTTTTTTTATTCTGAGCCAACGCTGAGTGAAAAAATAATAAGACTAAGCAGGTGGTTAGGGCCTTACGCAAAACGAATCACCCAAACTTTCAATAGCGCCTCGAACATAATCTTTAGCGACATCTTACTTTTTCCCTCTTGTCTCTTGTCAAAAACAATGGGCACCTCAACTCCTACAAAACCTGCTTTTAAAGCCCTAAACTTCATTTCGATTTGAAAGCTATAGCCCTCGGAGCTCACATTCACTAAGCCAATTTGCTCTAAGACACTTCGTTTCCACGCATTGAACCCGCCCGTCCAATCACGTAACGGATATCCTAAAATGGTTTTGGCGTACAGACTCCCCATTCGACTTAAGACCCTTCGCCATAATTCCCACTCGGGTATCCCTCCCCCGGGAACATAGCGAGAACCAACGACAAAATCGACATCACTTTTTTTTATCTCGTCATATATTTTCATGAGATCTGCTGGACGGTGAGAAAAGTCGCAGTCCATTTGAAGTATAATGTCAAACCCACGCTCAAGTGCCCATTGAAACGAAGCCAAATAAGCGCGCCCTAAACCCTCTTTTTTCTGTCGGACCAATAGATGTAAGCGTCGTTCCCCGACAGACTTCTGAAGCGCCCTCACGACTTCAGCAGTACCATCTGGAGAATTATCATCGGCCACAAGAATTTCTAGGTCGGAACTCGTAGAAAAAATTTCTTCTATGAGCTTTTTGACATTCTCTCGTTCATTATAAGTGGGCAAGACTACTAGAGATTTCATTATTTAATGAGAATACTCTGATACCACTCTTAACTCAACCTCTGGCCTCATTATTTTTTTTGATCACCACAGGTAGGTTTCGCCGCGGACTAGGTGTTAAGCTTGACTTAGGATTATCGTCATAGCGTTTAAGGTGGGCCTGTACTTTAGTAACGACTTGCTCTGGACTTTTGAGATATAAAACTGGATCAAATCCACAGTGTGGACAAATCACACCAAATCGCCAACGCACAAGAAGTAATATTTCAGTCAGCGAGATTACGACGGCAAAAATAAAAAATACGCGAGCATCGAACTCCCGCCATAAAGCCATCATTCCAAGATAGGAAAGAACGGCTGCCTGAATTACATTCACCAATGAAATTGACTTTTTAAGATTAACTCTACGCTTCTCTCGACAAAACGCACAGTAACAAACAGTCTCGCAACTAGAATAAAGTCTAGCCTTCGATAATACACCCATCTCTTAATCATCACACAAAGTAGCAAAAAAAAAAGACGAGTTTTTGCATAATTCACCAAAAGTAGGCTAAAATTAAAATATGAAACATATACTATTTATCATTTTTACGTTTTTACTTCTAACCACGACCTCATTTGCCGCTACAGAGGATCTCATAAACGACAATGACGAATACGACGACTTTGACAGCATTGTCAAAAACCTGAGTAACTCCACCTCACAAATCGACAGCCCTTTGGGACTTGACCCATTTGATTCCGTTAAACTTCATTTTTCGGTGGGTGTCGTGAATAATTACCTAAAAATCTCATCTCACCAAAGTCTGGCTTCAGGCTTCCAGCAGGGAATGCAGGCTTCGCTGGGAATAGATTTGTTTTCACCCCACTGGATGGCTGAGGGCACGGTAAGATCTTTTAGTGAAACCGACATTGAAAAAACTTCTGTGTCGATGCACGAATTTGATTTAAAAATCGCCTATCGAATTTACCCTCAGCGAACACTCAATCCTTATTTGGGCTTCGGAGTAGCGGCCAGCTATCTCGTTGTGAAAGACAGCAATTTGTCAACCGTACCTTCGACCCCCACGAGGTCGACAAAGTATTCGACTCCTAATTCCATAGTTTTTGCGGGAACGAGCTATCGCTTTACAGAGGGCATCGGCATGGGAATTGAGTTCTCTTACCGTTCACCGATGATTGAAGAAACCATTCAGAAGGCCTCTCTGGATATGACTTTACGCCTCAACACCACGTTTTAATGAACACAAGTGCTGAATTAAAAATTTTGTGTCTCTATTTTCTAAAATTTATTCGCGCCCCTATTGAAACAATAAAAACTCTACCGCAGTCGCGCTTTCGTTGTTTGCTTTTATTCCAAGTCCTATTATCAGCCGCTTTTGGTTCACTCACCGGCGTTATAAGTTCACGATCTTGGCACGTCTGGATTTGGCTTTTCACCTTTCCGATAATTATCGTGATCGTTAGTTCACTCTTGAGTTTCACTCTGCTTCTAACACTAAAGATTTTTTTGAGACGTGAAGAGCCTTTTGCAAACCTTTATCGTTTGGTTTTTGTTTCACTCTTCCCCTTTACTGTTTTTTTCCCCTTGCTGTCTTATTTGCCGCCCCTGTTTTTAGTTTGCTGTGCGCTAACTACTTTGCTTCTCATCGTAGGGTTGGTGGAGAATTTTAATATACCACAAAGTTTGGCCATAAAAATTGTGGGAGCTATGGGAGTTGTGTTTATATTGGTTTGGATCCTGAATCAGATTCAGAGCCAAGAGGGACTTAGCTCTCTATAATAGGGGGCTTTTTATTTAGGCCGTCGACTTTTTAATATTTCTGAGATGAAGATCCAACAACCATCGCTTGAGATGCAGACTATCTTTTGAAGGCTGAATTTCTAGACGAAACTTCTTTCCCAATTCTTGGTTTTCAACGATTGAACATGTAAATTCCAGATTTTGATCGTCTGAAGGTTCATTTTCTGATTCATTCTTGGGACGACTTAGAATTAAAGTACAATAACCTGCCATCCAATCGGGAACGGAGTCTTTCAACTGTACTCCCTTCAAAGAAATATCGCGTGTCACCGAATAGAATTTGCGCCCCCGACAGATAATTTCCACCGTTAGCTCACCTAATGTGCGATTAATTTTGCGCGCGTCTTTTTCTTCGCTAATATGTTCTGCAATCTCGCTGCTCTCCGCCGCCGCCGGCAGCGATGGTGGGTCACGCATTGGTTTAATTTCTGTTGTAGTGGCGACAAGTTCAGCGACTTGCGTGAGGATTTTCCATTGGGGCCAACTCTCCTTCCAAACATACCAGGAGAGGCGCTCTTCAAGACCTAGGACCCTAACTATAGCTCTTGCCTCTCCGTAAGTGAGGGCCGTATGGAAGGTGCTTCGTTTCTTATCATAAAGACACCATAGAGAGGCCATTAACTTTCCCCTAAAAGCAGACTTTGCTCATGTAACCCTTGGTCACATCGGGCGTACCAACTATAACCCAAGCTCCTTGGTTGCCAAACACCATGACCCTTTGTCCCTTTAAAGCTTTTTTTATGATGTCCGATTTTCCACTGGGAAAACCTCGAATATTGCAATCTTGTCCAATATATCTAAGGTTGGGCACCTTTGAAACCTTCGTACCACCGGCAACTGAGGGGGTCGAGACCTGTGGTAGCTTTTCCATTTTCTGCAATACACTTGCTTCACTACGTTTTATGTTTTGGGTATTTCGTTTAGTTTTATCGAGATCTTGTTTGGCCAGCTTAATACGTTTTAGTTCCTCACGATACATATCCTTGGCTCGCTCGAGATTATTTTTGGCTTCATCTTTTGTTTTTTTCGCTTCTTCCAACTGACCGCGAACGACTTCAAACTCACTTTGCGATGCCGCTATCTTTTGTCTCTCTAAGGCTTCAAGTTTTAGTGCGACATTTTTCTCTTTTTCAAACTGTCTTATGCTGGCCCTCTTGGCGGCGACTTCTTTAGAAAGCCTGGCCACTTCTATCTTCGCCTTTTTTTCGACTTGAGCCGCCTGTATTTTCGCACTTACGGCCGCCTTTTTTTCAGTTTCTGCGCGTTTTTTCTCGGCCACATTTAAGCGAGAGAGCTCCTGTTTTTCTTCGATAGCCGCATCAGAATTCGCGATGGCTTCGTCGGATTCAATGTCAGCCTCTTCAAAGTCGCTGTCGCCACTATTGGCATTTGCTAAGATTGGGGGTGTGACCCAAAAAATTAATAATAGAAGAAATCTCAAAGTTGTCGGCATATATTTGCTCCTTGGAGTTTCATATTATTTATCGGCAAACCCTTGAACTTATTTAGCTTTTAAGAATTCAAATTTAAAAAAACAAAAAATGTCCCTCGACTATAGCCGGGCGTCGTAATAATGAATGGATTTTTCTTTGTATTATTAAATAGTTAGAGAGCCCATAAAGGAACCAAGCAAAAAAGGTCGCTCAGGACCTTGGGCCTGCATTAAATAGAAACTAGGAACGAATTTAAGGCCAAACCCGTTGGCACTCACCTTGCTCTAATAGAATGTTTCACGATTTCTAGCGGCCTGGTTCTCCCTCCCCCCATGATCCAGGTCGCTCCTTTTTTCTCTGGTCTTGCGATCAATCTTTTAAAAAATTAAACTACTAACATGGCGCTCTTAATTAATTTTCTTTTTTCTTCTTTCCTATCTTTCGGTCGAGAGCAGGCCCTCAAAGTCGTGATTGACCCAGGAC
>Ga0163151_10001917_pt1 | contig 33802 bp, 24 predicted proteins | sample OliLakLV19MP5IB2_FD_145596 | JGI IMG/M metagenome (GOLD analysis project Ga0163151, IMG submission 145596) | Freshwater microbial mat bacterial communities from Lake Vanda, McMurdo Dry Valleys, Antarctica - Oligotrophic Lake LV.19.MP5.IB-2 | ecosystem: Environmental > Aquatic > Freshwater >... | reverse complement strand
AAATAAAAGATAGTTCAGAACACATTACAATTGCCACCACCCGTGCTGAAACCATTATGGTCGATACAGCGGTGTGTGTGCACCCAGAAGACGAACGCTATGCACATTTAAAAGGAAAGTTTGCCATCATTCCTTTGATCAATAAAGAAGTTCCAATTATTTTTGATGATTATATTGATAGGGAGTTTGGTACAGGTGCTTTAAAAGTTACGCCGGCGCATGATATCAACGATTATAATCTTGGCTTAAAGTATAAATTGCCTGTTATTGATGGTTTAACTGCCGACGGAAAAATAAGTGAGGCCGCGCAAATTTATATTGGCATGGATCGTTTTGCTTGCCGTAAACAAATTATAAAAGATCTGCAGGAACAAGGTTTTGTTTCAAAAATTGAGACCATCAAAAATAAAGTTGGTCATAGCGAAAGAACGGATGCTGTAATTGAACCTCGCTTAAGCATGCAGTGGTTCTTAAAAATGGATAAGATCTCAAAACCTGCTTTGGATGCGGTAATGGGCGGTGATGTAAAATTGATCCCCGAAAAATTCATCAATACCTACAAGCATTGGATGGAAAATGTTCACGATTGGTGCATCAGTAGACAATTGTGGTGGGGACAAAGAATTCCGGCATGGTATGATGGACAAGGAAATACAGTAGTTTGTAAAACCAAAGAAGAAGCCTTTGAAAAATTACGAAATACGAATAACGAAGTACTAATAGAGAACATCCAACAAGATGATGATGTTCTTGATACATGGTTCTCATCTTGGCTTTGGCCTTTAACTGTTTTTGATCCTCATATTGTTAAAAATGGCTGGGATAAAGCAAATGAAGACCTTAAATACTATTATCCAACCAACGACCTTGTAACTGCCCCTGAAATTTTATTTTTCTGGGTGGCGCGCATGATCATTGCCGGAAAAGAATACACTGGGCAAAAACCATTTACCAATGTATATTTAACCGGAATTGTACGCGATAAACAAGGACGTAAAATGAGCAAGAGCTTAGGAAACAGTCCTGACCCTTTAGATCTTATTAAAAAATACGGAGCAGATGGTGTACGAGTTGGCATGTTATTATGTTCGCCTGCTGGTAATGATCTTATGTTTGATGAAAGTTATTGCGAACAAGGCAGAAATTTTGCCAATAAAGTTTGGAATGCTTTTCGTTTAATAAAAGGATTTGAAGTTAGCGAGGTAAAACAAAGCGATTCGCAAAAAATAGCTGTAAAGTGGTTTGAACATAAGCTAAGTGAGCAAATTGAGATCATCAACGATCACTATTCAAAATACAGAATGAGTGATGCTTTAATGGCTACATACAAATTAGTTTGGGACGATTTTTGTGCTTGGTACTTGGAAATGATAAAGCCGGAATTTATCGATGGAAAAGCTCAACCCATTGACAAGGAAACTTTGAGTTCAACTTTTGGATATTTAGAAGATCTTTTGAAACTTATGCATCCATGGATGCCATTTATTACTGAAGAGATTTGGCATACAATTAAGAAACGCGAGGAGAAAGAGTGTTGTATTGTTGCTAAATGGCCAGAAATAAAAAAAGCCGATTATAAGGCTTTAGAACATTATGAAAATTTCAAAACGGTTGTAACCAAATTAAGAGGGTTCAAAAACGAAAAAGGCATTTCCCCAAAAGAAGAGATCAACGTCTTTTATAAGATTACGATGGAAAGAATAAAATTCGGAAGCGAAATAGAAACGGCCCCTAAAACAACTCTTATTCTTGACAAGCAACTTCTTGGGGCTTGGTTACATAATGAATTAATGTTTAAGTTAGTCAAGGCAAATATTAAAACATCTAGCGAACAATTGGGAAGCGCATATTCATTTAATCAAGGTGGATACGAATTTCAAATACTTCCTATTGGAAAGTTTGATATCAAATCGGAAATTGAAAAACTTCAAAAGGAGTTAGACTACAACAAAGGCTTCCTTAAAAGCGTGCAAATAAAATTATCTAACCAAAAATTCATGAATAATGCCAAACCCGAGTTGGTTGAGTTAGAACGCAAAAAAGAGGCTGATGCTGCTGCAAAGATTCAAGCTTTAGAAGCTCAACTTTCATCTCTCAAATAGACCTCAATCCCTCGTTCAATCAGCAAAAGATCGGTTTTAACATTTCTAAAACGGTTTTAGCACAGCGCGTGTACAAAATTACCAAAAAACGTGACGAATTTTGGATTATCTTCGCTGAGTATTAAAAAAAACACTATCAATGAAAAAAACAGCTATTATCGCTTTTCTTTACTTGCTAACATTAGGTTTAAGTTTTGGTCAAGAAAACAAAACAAAAACTATTTCTCCAAAAAGAAAATTATATGTTGAAGATCAAGCTCAAGTAAATGTGAGTTCAAAGCCTGCATTTGAAAGCGCATATTTTGGATACGACCACAAGATCGCTGCTATCTCACTAAACAATGCAATTCCCGCGGGCTTTCCTACAAAAGAAGGCTACCCAACCAAAGAGCAATATAGAACCGTAATAAATAAATGGCTAAAAGATAATCCAGCATTTATTAAACCTGAACATAAAGAAACTGTAATAACTGATAAATAATTAATACATGAAAAAATTAATCTACGTTTTTTTGATCTTTTGCGGATTGCAAGCAAGTGCGCAGACACTAACTTGTTTAACCCCAACATTGGTTCTAACAGACCCTACGCTACCTGGTAATCCGGTTGTTTCACCAACTATCGACTGTAATTATGCCGGTTTGATCATGGTGAGAACATCACCAAATACTGCTTCAAGCGGTACAAACATCGTTTCGGGTAACTCTCCTTGTTTACGATTTACAACGAGTTTAACCAATGCTAATTCGCAAACCAACAATACAATTTGTGTTGCTCAAGGCACTAACGTTGCCGGATGCTTAAACCCGTTTAACAGCTCACTTTATACGCTTTTCTATTCAGGACTTAACCCGCAGTTCCCTCATAGCTATACTTTATGTAATGCGGCTGTAGCGGCAAATTTTCAATATACAGTTGCTAGTTGCTACGATAACATTGTAATTTCTTCAGGAACTTGGAACAATAGTGTTCTAAACTCATGCTCAAGCTTTACAATTCCGGCCAATTCAGCTATTGGGGCTGCATCATTTGTGATCTCTCCAACAGTTTCTGCGTTAGCTGTAATTCAAAGCAGTGCTAACGGAAGCATTATTTACGATCCGAGCGAAATGGCAGCAGGTGTTTATACAGTTACTTATACCTTTAGTACACCAAACTGTACAACAAGTGCCAGTCGTACCTTTCAGGTAAATAACCCGTTTACAAATGCAGGTTCCAATTTTAATATTCCACCTCCATTATGTCCTAACGGCCCATGTGTTAATCTTTACAGTTTACAAACCGCAGGAAGCTATAGCCCGGGTGTTTGGAGCGGTACTGGTGTTTCATCTAATTCATTCTGTCCTTCAACAACAGGTCCTGGAACATTTGCAGTTACCTATTCAGTTGGTGTAACAGCAGTGTGCAGCGCAACAAATTCAAAAGTATTTTATGTAGCTCCGCAACCAACGGCCAATGCCGGTCCAACTAAATCATTAACGTGTATCGCCAATCCTACAATTTTAACGGGCGGCGGCGGCGGAACCTATTCTTGGTCTAATGCTACTTTAGGAAATAATTTTTCTGCGACACAAAATCCAACAGTAGCATTTGCTGGAACTTATTCTTTAGTTGTAAATAACGGCACGTGTTCTTCTTCACCTGCAACCATGCAAGTTGTAACAAATACAACACCTCCTACTCTACCAAGTATTAGCGTAAGTAACATTATCAATTGTATAAATACAACGGCGGTAATTTCTGCAACAGGAAGTAATATTACTTATACATGGACGGGGCCTGGTGTTATTGTTGGTGGCGGAACTGCTTCTCCAACCGTTAATACAGGTGGAAGTTTTAACTATACGGTTACAAGTACAGTTAACGGTTGTACAGCCACTTCAAATCAAGCCGTAGTACAAAACACAACAATCAGCATGATACTCACCACTTCCGGTGCAGCAATCAATTGTACAAATAATGCTACAAGTCTTTCAGGAAACCAACCAACCTATACGTATACTTGGACATCTCCTGCAACAAGCACCATTAATTCGGGTCAATCAACTTCAATAATCAATATAACAGGAACTGGTGTTTACACTTTAGTTGCAACCAATCCTGCAAATGGATGTAATATAACTTCAACCATATTACCTACTACAAATACAACAGCAATAACACCTACCATCTCTAACTCTCCAACCATTACATGTACAAATGCAACCGTAACTTTAAACGGCTTACCGGGTGCGGGCGTAACATATACTTGGGGAACAACTGTAGGAAATATTGTTGGAGCAGTTAATAATCAAAACGCCAATATAAGCGCAGGAGGTATATATACGCTTTCTGTAACCAATAATACAAATGGTTGCGTTGGCACAAGAACAATAAATATTATAACAAACACAGTTGCGCCTTCAACGCCTACTGTAAATCCAAATAATGTTACTCTTGCATGTCCTGCTCAAACCGCTATTGTTACAAGCACTGCAACAGCCGCAATAAGTTATACATGGTTGCCTCCTGCAGCAGGATCGATATTGAGTGGCGCAGGAACGGCAACTGCGCAAGTAACAACGTCGAGCCCCGCCATATTTACTGTTGTGGCCACAGGAGCCAACGGTTGCTCTTCTTCGCAAACTGCAATGGTTTCTCCAAATACGAATGCACCAACATTTACGTTGAGTAATCCAAATCCAAGTATTACCTGTAATAATAGCACACCAACAACAACTGTTGTTATTACTTCAACTGTTGCCATTTCATCTTATTCATGGAGTCCTGCATCAGGTATATCCGGCCCTACAAATACAACGTCAGTTACGTTTACAACTTCAGGATCTTTTACATGCATCATTACCGGAACTAATGGCTGTATAACCACTGCGGTAATTTCGGTTGGTACCGCAACTACGCCTCCTTCGATTGTTGCAGGAACAGGAACTGCTCAAGCTATTTCATGTACAAATTCTGTTGTTAGCATTGCTCCATCGTATACTCCGGCTTCTCCAAACTACACTTATACATGGAGTGGTCCTGGTATTGTTGGAAGTCCTAACAATAGTAGCGTGAATGTGAATGCGCCGGGCATCTATACTTTATCAATTACCAATACAATTACCGGTTGTAGCAATGGATCATTTACTGTTGCCGTAACAGGAAACAATGTAGTACCAACATTAAATGTTACAAGTAGTTCAACAGTTGGTATTGGTTGTTCGGCTTCTACAAATACTGCACAGCTTATAGCAAATGCAAGTGGCACCGTAACTTATTCATGGAGCACTAGCCAAACCACTTCTGTAATTACCGTAAATACAGCAGGTATTTATACTGTTGTAGTTACAGATCCTTCAACAGGATGCTCAAATTCACAAACAATTGCCGTAATGAGCGCTTCAACAGCTCCAGGTTTTAGCGCAACAAGTGTTGGCAATTTCCCTTGCGGAACAACAAGCGGCACAGTTCAATTAGCAGCCGCATCCAGCAGTTCTAATACAATTACCTATGCTTGGTTTGGTGCTAGTATCATTAGTGGATCTAACACAGCAACACCAGTTATTAATCAAGCCGGAATTTACACTGTAGTAGCAACAGATAACGTAACGGGATGTAGCGCCACTAGCACTCTTGTAATATTCCAACCTACAGTAATTGCAAACTTTACAGTGAATGTTTCAACCGGCCCTGCGCCATTAACCGTAAACTTTACTAACTTGAGTTTAGGTGCCGGAGCATACAACTGGACATTTACTCCTAGTAGTACATCAACTTCAACAGATCCAACAAATGTATTTACTACTCCCGGAACATATACTGTAGTATTAGTTTCTACAAATGGATTATGTTCTGATACTCATACATTAGAAATAAAAGTAACGGGTGGTTTGGGAACTATACCGGGAATTTTTACTCCAAACGGTGATGGAAAAAATGATCCATTCTACATTCCGGGTTTAGATGCTTATCCTAAGAACAAATTACAAATATTTAATCGTTGGGGAAATATGGTTTACGAAGCGGCTCCTTACAAAAATGATTGGGATGGAACGCCAAACAAATCATCTATGGGTAAAGGAAAATTACCGGTTGGTGCTTATTTCTATATACTCGACCTTGGTGATGAGACCGACCCTGAGCCAATTAGAAAAGGATTTGTTCAACTTGAATATTAATATTTAGATCATGCAAAAAATGAAATATAGTTTAACAGCATTAGCCTTCGCCTTGGTATTAAATACCAGCGCGCAGCAAGAAACACAAAACTCCTTCTATATGTTCAACGCTTCATTACTTAATCCTGCCTATGCAGGAAGCAGAGATGCTTTAAGTGTTGTAGCCGACGCGCGTTTACAATGGGTAAATTGGGATGGCGCTCCTCGTACCAACTGTTTTACATTACACACCCCTTTAGTAATTGAAAGCGTTGGTTTAGGATTAAACGTGTTAAACGATGTTGTAGGTGCTTCAACTCGTAATTCTATTTTTAGCGATTTCTCTTACCGAATTCGTTTGAATAAAAATAACGATCGATTGGCTTTTGGCTTAAGAGCAGGAGTTGACCTTATCACTAACAACTTTGGTAAATTAGCGGTTAATGATAATACCGATCCCATAATTGCGCAAAATTCATTCAACAAAACCTTATTCAATACAGGTGCAGGTATTTACTTGTACGGTAAGCGTTATTTTGTTGGTGTTACTGCTCCAAAATTCATTCCTAACAAAACAAGCGATCTTTCAAGTTTTGCTTCTAAAGAAGCACTTCACGTTTATTTTATTGCAGGATATGTATTTAAATTGAACAGCATGTGGGATCTTAAGCCAGGTGTTTGTGCAAGATATACAGCTAACGCACCTTTATCTATTGATGCAAACTTATCCGTTCTTTTTAATAAAAAGATCTGGTTTGGAGTTATGTATCGCTATGGTGCTGCAGCAGGCGCAAATATCATGTACCAATTTACCAACTCTATTCGCTTTGGATATGCCTATGACTATTCGATGACCAACATGAGTAAGTATACATCAGGCACGCACGAAATATTATTAGGATTTGATTTCTTTAAAAAATCAGAACCTGTTCGTTCACCTCGTTATTTCTAAACCTTAGATAAAATTTAAAATGAAATTGAACAAGATCCTATTACTTACAGCACTTTTATCGGGAAGCCTTGCGTTTTCACAAGGACTAAAAGAAAAGATAGCCGATAAAAAATTCACCAACATGGAGTATGCAGATGCTTCAGAGATTTACGCTGAATTAGCAGGAAGTAAAAAGCCTCAAACAAAATATTTTGTTCGCGCCGGCGAAAGTCATTTAAAAATTGGTGAGTACAAAAAAGCCGAAGCGTTTTACGGACAAGCTTTTACTAACCAAGGTATGACTGATAAGGATTACTTCAACTATTACCAAGTATTAAAATACAATGGTAATTATAAAAGAGCCGACGAAGTTTTTGCGAAAATAAATTCTACTGAGTTTAAAAATATTCGCACTGCATTAAGTAGCCATAAAGATTACGAGAATGCACTTAAAAAAGATAGCTCCAACTTTAAGATCGGAAAACTGGAAGGTTTAAACACAGATCAAAGTGAATTTAGCGCATTTGTTTCGGGTAGCGACCTTTACTTTGTTTCTTCTCGCAGAAATACTGGCCCGGTACATCGCAAATATGGTTGGGACGATTCCTACTATCTTGATGTTTATAAAGGTAAGCTTGAAGGCACAAAGGTAACCCACGTTCAAGCCGTTGGCGATAACACAAGAACAAATTATCATGAAGGCCCACTTTTTATTACAAAAGATGGCAACACTGAATACATTACACGTAATAATATTGCCAAGAAAAAAGGCGTTAAAGGAAAAGATAACCAAGTAAATCTTAAAATTTATTATAGAGGTAAAACCTCTGATAAATGGGATACAGAATGGAAAGAATTTCAGTACAACAGTAACGACTACTCTTGTGGTCACCCCACTCTTTCTGATGATGCCAAAACAATGTACTTTGTTTCGGATATGCCAGGAACTTTAGGCTCAACGGATATTTGGGTTACCCATTTAGAAAACGGCGCATGGAGCAAGCCATCAAATCTTGGTCAAGCAACAAATTCAGAAGGCAGAGAATTATTCCCACACTTATTTGAGAACGAGATCCTTTTATTTTCGAGTGATGGAAAAATTGGTTTGGGTGGACTAGATATATTTTACACAGTTCCATCACCCGATGGAGGTTTTGAGCCTCAAAACTTAGGTTATCCGGTAAATAGTTCTTATGATGAAGTGGGTTGCTCGGCAATTGATAATAAGAGTGGTTATTTCTCTTCAAATCGCCCGGGTGGTTTAGGTAAAGATGACATCTACACCTTCACTTCAAACAATCCAATATTTAGTACGCCGGTAAACTTTATAGTAAAAGATGTGCTTACAAAAGCTGTTTTAGCCGGAGCAGAAGTTTCGATATTAGATGATGCAGGAAAAGTAATTGGAAAAGCTAATAGTGATGAAACAGGACATGTAAAGTTTAGCTTGGTGCCAGGCCGAAATTACAAATCGAAAACCAAAAAAGACGGTTACAAAAATTTAGACATTCTTATTCCTGAAAAAGATCTTGCAAAACTTTCTAAGGAAAGCAAAGAATTATACATCGAGAAAAAGATATTTGGTTTAGTTGGTTTAGTTAGCGATGCAGATAATAATAACCCAATAGAAGGTGTTAAAGTTACTTTAACCGATGCGTTTAATAAAGCTAACGTTGTTATTTACAATACAAGTAATGTTGGTGATTTTAAACAGATTTACGATAAACTAAAAGAAGGTGATGATATTAGTTACATCATAAAAATGGAAAAGAAAGGCTACATCACAAAAACAGTACCTGCTGAAGTTTCTATTATGAAAGATGGATTTATTAAACTTCATGAGCTTGCCAATATGAAAATGAGCAAGATCAAGATCGGTACAGATATTGGTAAACTTGTTGATCTAAAACCAATTTATTTTGACGTAGGTAAATGGGATGTTAAACCAGATGGCGCCATTGAGTTAGATAAAGTTATTGGCTTGATGAATGAAAATACCGGAATGGTAATTGAATTAGGCTCTCATACCGATTGTAGAGGTGCTGCAAAAGCAAACTTAACCTTATCAGACAAGCGTGCGAAATCAAGTGCTGCTTATATCATAAGTAAAGGAATTGGCAAGGATCGTATTTTTGGTAAAGGATATGGTGAAGCTAAATTAATTAACGGTTGTGCTTGCGAAGGTAAAAAAGTTAGCAAGTGTACTGAAGAAGAACACGCCGCAAATAGAAGAACAGAATTCAAGATCATTAAGATCAAAGGATAAAATTAATTTCAAGAATATGAAAAACCCTCGGCAAAAGCTGGGGGTTTTTTGTTATAAACATAGCAAAGCTGTTTTTTACCGTAAACTCAACCCTGATGCCGCGCCCGCGATAGAGCGGAAAGCCCCAGCGAGGATTTTTGCTTTGTGACGTTTAAGCAAGGATGCGACCAAAGGAAGCAACCACAGCTTTAACGCCGCAGCAAAAAACCGTTGGGCTTGAAGTGAAAGCGCGATAAGGCGCCCAAATAATAAAAATACTTTTTGAGATTCAACTAAATAGTTTAAGCGAAAAAATGCGTTACTCCACCCGCTTCATCTCATACAGCTCTTTCATTTCTTTTCCTTTCATCTTCCCTTCTACTCTTGCTTTAAAATGATTGGCGTTTATGAACTCGTAAATGATCTGTTGCGGAAAATCATGTTCCTTATTTTCAAATATAAAGATCCTATTCTTACTTTCTTTTAAAGCAAATACAATCGGCGCTTGTTTTCCAACTATAGGTATATAACACCAATAATTTTTTATTTTGGTTAAGGTTAGCCATTCTTTAAAAACCGTATCCTTTTTTACTAACTCGCCACCTTGAGCTTCAAGCATACAATCACTTGCACTCCAGTATTCAAAAAACTTACCCTCCTTGGTTTGGGCTTCCCATTTACCAACAAGCCAGTTGAATGTGGTATCGTTGGCTATTTGCGCCTCAACACAGCCAAAACCAAGCGCTAACATAAAAACTAATTTCTTCATGCTCATAAATTTACAAAAAGTTAAAGTAATGTTAGAAAAAATACTGCCAAATCACTTAAATTAGATGCGTGGACAAAGCAAGCGCCAAAACTAAAATAGAAACCTTAAGTAAGGAACTAGAACAGCATAATTATAATTATTATATATTAGACAAACCTACTATAAGCGATTTTGAATTTGACAAATTGCTTGAAGTTTTAATTGCTTTAGAAAAAGAACATCCCGAATTTTTATCTTCCAATTCTCCCAGCCAGCGCGTAGGGGGCCAAATTACCAAAGAATTTAAAGCGGTAAAACATAAATACCCAATGCTCTCGCTCAGTAATTCTTATAATTGGGAAGACCTTGAAGACTTTGACCGTAGAGCATCTGAAGGACTTGGTTTAGCAAATGATTTGTTTGGTGCCGGCGAATTAGAATATGTTTGCGAATTAAAATTTGATGGGCTCTCCATAGGTTTAACGTATGTAAACGGAGAATTACAAAAAGCCGTAACCCGTGGAGATGGTGTGCAAGGAGATGATGTAACAACTAATGCCAGAACTATAAGATCGATACCGTTAAAGCTTAAGGGAAATTTTCCGAAAGAGTTTGAGATCCGCGGTGAGATCTTTTTACCTCGAAAAGTATTTGATGATATAAATAAAGAACGTGAAGAAATTGGTGAAGCGCAATTAGCAAATCCTCGCAACGCCGCCAGTGGCACCATGAAAATGCAAGATAGCAGTGTTGTTGCAAAACGTAAACTGGATTGTTATTTATACGCGCTTTACGGAGAGAATCTTCCTTTTCCGGGGCATTTAGAAAGCCTACAAGCTGCTGCCACAAGGGGTTTTAGAGTTAGTAAACACTCTAAAATTTGCAAAGGCATTGGCGAAGTAAAAAAATTTATTGATCATTGGGATAAAGAGCGCTTTAAGCTTCCGTTCGATATTGATGGTATTGTTATAAAACTAAATAACTACCAACAACAATTACAATTAGGCTTTACAGCAAAATCGCCACGTTGGGCCATTGCTTACAAATTTAAAGCCGAGCAAGTAAGTACCGAATTACAAAGCATTACTTACCAAGTTGGAAGAACGGGTGCTATTACACCTGTTGCCAATTTAAAACCGGTTTTACTTGCAGGAACAACTGTAAAACGCGCAAGCTTGCACAATGCAGATATCATCGAAAAATTAGATGTTCGAGTGGGCGATCAGGTTTTTGTAGAAAAAGGCGGAGAGATAATTCCAAAAATAATTGGCGTTGATCTTACAAAACGTCCTGCCAATTTAAAACCAACACAATACATTAGTGAATGCCCCGAATGCGGAACAAATTTAATACGATTAGAAGGCGAAGCAAATCATTATTGCCCAAATGAAAATGGTTGCGCACCGCAAGTAAAGGGTAAAATGGAACATTTTGTGAGCCGCAAAGCTATGAACATTGATAGCTTGGGCGCCGAAACCATTGATCAGTTTTATAATGCAGGCCTTATAAAAAATATTGCCGATCTGTATGATCTAAAAAAAGAACAGCTTTTGCCTTTAGAGCGCATGGCCGAAAAAAGTGCACAGAATATAATTGATGGTTTAAAAAATAGTTGCGCTGTTCCGTTTGAACGCGTGTTGTTTGCAATTGGCATAAGGCATGTTGGAGAAACCACAGCAAAAAAAGTGGCCAAAAAAGTTAAAACTATTGAAGTCTTAACAGAAATGAATGCAGAGCAATTAGTGCTATTGGATGAAGTTGGAGAAACCATTGCCAAAAGCATTATGGCATATTTTTCGGATAATGAAAACAAAACTATTATTGCGCGTTTAAAAAAAGCCGGACTTCAATTTGAAATTAGCGCCGATCAGCAGCAAGCCACAAGCAATAAACTAGAAGGAAAAACCATTGTTGTAAGTGGTGTGTTCACTAAATTTAGTCGCGATCAAATAAAAGAGCTCATTGAATTAAATGGCGGAACTAATTCAAGTTCTATCAGCAAAAAAACAAGCTACGTTTTAGCAGGTGAAAATATGGGTCCCGAAAAACTTAAAAAGGCCGAAAACCTTAAAGTTCCAATTATTTCAGAAGAGGATTTTGAGAAAATGATTGGGTAATTAAAAAATGGCAAATAGAAAATGGAAGATGTAGAAATTCCGATGCCAAATAATTTCAATTTCTTTAAACCAATATGTCGTCCCACCGGGCGAAATAAACAACGGTGAACAAAACCAGTTAGGGGTGATATATTGGTATTTCAAAAAAAAATTGCTCATTTTCCCTTTTACACCTAACATTTTCCATATTTTACCGTCTTGCATCCTGCATCATTTTTCACTACTTTTACCATGTAAATGATTTACGGCATTTGTTTATTAAGCGTGGTTTCGTGCAGAAAAGAAGCCTCTAACACCAGCGAGTTGGTTACTCAATTGCTGTTTGGCGAAACTTATGAAATAGCCGAAGAAACCGAAGAATGGTTCAAAATTGTTACCACTTACGACAACTACGTTTGCTGGCTAAACAAAAAACAACACAATTCTCTTAGCGAAAGCACTTTTGAAAAGATCCAAAAATCGAAAATAAAATGTAATGGCGATCTGGTTCAGATCATCAAAAACAAAAAATTAAACACCAATATTCCTATCACCATTGGGGCAAGTTTGCCTTTGCTAAAAGACAATGATATGCAGGTGGACAACCATCATTTTTCGTTTGATGGCACTGCGGTTGATACAAGCATTAAAAATAACGCACAAAAGATCTCTCAAACTGCATATTTGTTTTTGAATTCTCCGTATTTATGGGGAGGCAAAAACCCATTTGGAATTGATTGTAGTGGCTTTACTCAATTGGTATTTAAACTCAACGGGCATAAAATTTCTCGCGATGCCTCTCAGCAGGTTGAATTGGGGAGTCCTTTAAGTTTTGTTGAAGAAGCCGAAGCCGGCGATCTTGCATTTTTTGATAATGAAGAAGGGAAAATTGTTCATGTTGGCATCTTGCTAGATAATCAAACTATAATTCATGCCAGCGGGAAAATACGCATTGATAAATTTGATCATTACGGCATCTTTCATTCCGAAATAAAAAAGTACTCACATAACTTAAGGGTTATTAAACGCATTTTATAATTGTACCAAATATACATATAGTTTAGTTTAAAGGTTCGAAGTTGTTTTTTATCACGGCGAGGATAAAAAAGAACGAGCATATTGGACTAAATTATATGTATATTTGGTATCACTATGATACAACGTATACAAACAGTTTTTTTGGCCATTTGCGCTATCGTTTTTATTCTTTTCTGTTTTATACCATTAAAGCAAATAACCGTTGAAGGCAATCCTGTTTCGCTAACCGCTTTTTCAGGCTTCACCTCCAAATTCGCTTTCAACTTTACGTTTTCCATTGTTGGTGGATTTAATTTCGTTGCGCTCGCATCGGCCGTGATAGCCATTTTTTGTTACAGAGAGCGCTATTTGCAAATTCGTTTTTGCTATATTTTAGCAGCTATTTCGGCAATGTTTATAGCCCTTTTAAATTTTACCGATGCTGTTATTGGATATAGCAGCACCGAAGTGGTACCTTTAGCTACTAATATTATGTTAGCTGCTTCTTTAATTTCGGCAATACTCGCTTCGGTTTTTATCAAAAAGGACATCAATTTGTTAAAAAAGGCCGACCGCATTCGCTAATTGGGATCAAATTAACCAAATTGTATAGATTCCTCTAGTATTTTTATTATTTTCGTCGTCTTCGCAACCCATTGAAGGCACTGAAATACATAACATTAACTCTATTTACTTTAGCACTTACTTCAGGTAAGGGCAAAGGCGATCTGCCTTCAAAATACCCTACAAAAGCTATTCCCACCTATAAGAACATTAACAAAGCACAGTTAGTGCACATGATAGATTCGTTATTGGAAAAGGATAATATTACGCCACAAGAAATTGAACAGTTGAATATGTTGGCTGGCCTTTTAAAATTTCAAAAAAAATCGGAATTTATTCATCTAATTGATTCATTACTAGAGAAAGAGAATATTTCACCAAAAGAAATTGCTCAGCTGAAAATTCTTTCAGAACAATTCAAATTTATTAAACCAATTGAAGAAGAGAACGGCCTTAATGACCTGAACAATTTGCATTTTTATTCGGAGAGTGAAGAGAATAAATTGTTTCCACTTTTTCCACTTATTGAGTTAGAGAAAGAGTTTAGCATTACTCTGGAAAAACCTGAAAGTCACAATTATTCCAATCCATTTAACGGTGTTCTTACATCGTATTACGGATGGAGAGATAAGCGTATGCACAAAGGCATTGACATTGATTTGAACAAAGGACAGCCCGTTGTTGCAGCATTTGATGGTAAGATAAGAATTGCAAAACGTAACAATGGCGGCTTTGGAAATTTAGTGATCATTATGCACACTAACGGACTGGAAACTGTTTACGCGCATCTTTCAAAGATAAAAGTAAAACAGGGTCAGGTAGTTTTGAGTGGACAAGTAATTGGGCTTGGAGGCAATACCGGAAAAAGCCGCGGCTCACACTTGCATTTTGAAACGCGCTATAAAGGCTATGCATTGAACCCGCTTTTGTTTATTTCATACAACGAGAACAAATTATACCATCATAGCGTTAAAATTAAGGTTGTAAAAAAAGACCTTATAGCCTACCCCGCAAACGCCGCAATGCACACCATTAAAAAAGGCGAAAGCTGGAAGTTGATTTCATTGCAGTATAATGTGCCCATCCGTAAATTAAAAGAGCTTAATGGAAGTTTAAAATGTTACTATTTAAGGCCCGGCACATCACTTCGCGTAAACTAAACTGGGAAATGCCCAAAATATTTCTTAAAATTACCCTTGTAAAGTACTCTATTTTCTATGGCACAAGTAATTCCTTTTAAAGCAATACGTCCGCAACCCGATAAGGTTCATTTGGTGGCATCGCGCTCGGTGGATGGATATAACCTTGCCGAACTAAAAGAAAAACTATCGGGCAATCCTTTTACATTTTTGCATGTGATCAATCCCGATTATGACGACGGTGTAAAAACAAAACCCGGATCAAGAGAGCGCTTACTAAAAGTAAAGAGCCGTTTTAAGGCTTTTGTAAAAGAAAAAATATTTTTAAGAGATGAGTCGCCTTGCTATTATATTTATCGTCAAATAAAAAATGATATTACCTATACAGGAATCATAGCTTGCACGAGCATTGATGATTATTTTAGTGGGGTAATAAAGATCCACGAGCAAACATTAACTCAGCGCCAAGAAAAACTAAAAGAGTATTTAGAAGTATGTGAGTTTAATGCCGAGCCCGTTTTGTTTTGTTATCCGAATGATAAAAAAATAGACGCCTTTACCAGTGAAACCGTTGAAAAGCGTGCCGATTACGATTTTACAACAACCGATAAAGTACGTCATACACTTTGGGTAGTAAAAGATAAAAAAGCAGTTGGCTTACTGCGCGAACAATTTGGATCGATAGTAAGTATTTATATTGCCGATGGGCATCACCGTTCGGCTTCCTCTGCCCTATTAGGAAAAAGCAAGCGCGAGAAAGATAAAAAAAGCACTGGCGAAGAGGCTTATAATTTTTACCTCGGTGTATTTTTTCCTGAAACACAATTAAAGATTTACGATTATAATCGTGTTGTGAGAGATCTTAACGGAATGAGTGAAGATCAATTCATAAGCAAATTGAAGCAGAACTTTATAGTAAAGAAAGAGAATGGTGAGGATTTTAAGCCAAAACAAAAACACGAAATGTCGATGTATTTGAATGGCGCTTGGTATTCGTTAAAAGTAAACGATAGCATTTACGATCCAAAAGATCCTGTAGGAAGTTTAGATGCGGCTATTTTAACCGAAAAACTTTTAGCGCCTGTTTTGGATATTCATGATTTGAAAATCGACAAACGTATAGGATTTGTTCCGGGCATTAAAGGCAGCGAGCATCTAAAAAAATTGGTTAACGAAGGAAAATTTGCCGTGGCGTTTGGTTTGTACCCTGTAACTATGGATCATTTAAAATGGATAGCCGATACCAACAATATTATGCCGCCAAAATCAACTTGGGTTGAGCCTAAAATGAGAAGTGGATTGGTAGTATATAGTTTTGAAGAATAGGATCAGTACTCAGTTGGCAGTAACAGTAAGCAGTTAAAAAATGACGGTTAAAGAACATCTTCTTCAAATAAAAAAAGACCTTCCTCCACAGGTAACTTTAATAGCTGTTTCAAAAACAAAACCTAACGAACTTATTATGGAAGCCTATGAAGCCGATCAGAAAGATTTTGGCGAAAATTACGTTCAGGAATTAGTTGAAAAGCACGAGCAACTACCAAAAGATATTCGCTGGCATTTTATTGGCCATTTACAAAGCAATAAAGTAAAAAACATTGCGCCTTTTGTGCATATGATCCATGGAGTGGATAGCTTTAAACTTTTAAAGGAAATAAATAAAGAAGCAAAAAATAATAACAGAACCATAAACTGTTTACTACAATTATTTATTGCTAATGAAGAAACCAAATTTGGATTAAGTTTTAAAGAGGCAGATGACATATTAAAAAGCGAAGAATTAAAAACGTTAAAGAATATTTCTTTCAAAGGCTTTATGGCCATGGCAAGCAATACAGATAGTGATGAACAAATTCGATTGGAATTTAGATCCGTTAAAACATTTGCAAACAAATATCCTCACTTATCTGTTTTAAGTTATGGCATGAGCAGCGATCTTAAAATTGCAGTTGAAGAAGGCAGCACTATGGTTCGCGTTGGCAGTACCATTTTTGGCGAACGTAATTACACCACATGAGCGGCGTAGTAATAGCACTTATAACAACTGTTTGCTGGAGCCTTGGAATTTTTCCCTTTACAGCAGCTTCCAAGCGCATAGGCGTTGGGCCTGTAAATCAATACCGCTTATTATTAGCATGGTTGATCATAAGTGGAATTTTATTTTTTGCTTGCTCCATTTCATTTACACAACAATTTAGTGACCCTAAACTTTACCACTATGTTTTTCTAGGCGCTTCTGGCATTGTTGGTTTTACCATTGGCGATTATTGTAGCTTTAGATCCTTTGTTTTACTTGGGCCAAAACTTAGTAGCTTGTATATGACCTTTGCGCCTGGCTCTGCACTTATCATAGGGTTTTTTCTTTTAGGAGAAAAAGTAAACTTCATTGGCATTTTTGGTATCCTCATAACCGTTGCCGGAGTAATTTGGCTCACCCTTTCAAAAAAAGATGCGCAAGCCGCTGAAAAAGTTGGATTTGAAAGAGACAGAACAGGAATTCTATTAGGAATTATTGGTGCATTATGCCAGGGTGCCGGATTAGTATTGTCAAAATACGGAATGGATTATTATGCCGAAAAATTACCAACCATGCATGCAGTTTGGATCCGACTACTATTTGCGTTTGTTGCTGCCTTTATTGTTTCCATTATTGCAGGAAAGTTGATACAAAACTCAAAGCCTGTTTTTAAAAATACTAATAACGCAATTCCTTTTATGATACTGGGAACTTTACTTGGTCCTATTGCAGGCGTTACTTGCTCATTACTTGCCATACAAAAACTAGAAGTAGCGGTTGCACAAACAATTTTTGCCTTATTACCAATTGTTGTTTTTCCGGTAAATCTTTTAATTTACAAAGAAAAGATCACCATCCAATCTATCTTTGCATGTTTAATTGCAATTATTGGCGTAATACTATTGATATGGCGAAACGACATTTTATAGATCTTCAAAAGGAATTTGAGAACCAAAAATACTTTTCGCTAAAAAGAGTAAAGCTTGCCGTGAAGCAAATGGAACATCAGCCGGAGTTAATAGTGGATGCTCGAAAAATGATGTTCAATAAAGATCCTCAAAAAAGCATGCGAGCTGCTTGGTTAATGACCCATGCAGCGTTTGAATATCCGGAACTTGTAAAAAAACAATTGCCCTATATCATTAAATTATTAGAACAGCCCAACCTACATACCGGAACCATCAGAAGCAGCATTCGTCTTTTTCAAGAACTGGATATGCCCGAAAAATATATTGGTAAGATGTTTGACCTTTGCCTTAAATACACAAAAAACAGCACTCTGCCTCATGGCGTAAGAGCTTTCTCTATTAATGTACTCGGGCTTATTTGCAAAAAATATCCCGATCTAAAACATGAAGTAGTATTGGTGTTGGGTGAATTAACTTCCTTTCCTCAACCTCCATCCATTAACTTTTGCATTAAAAAAACCAGCAAAATTTTGTTAAAGCTGTAACATTAACATGTTCTTATTCGTTACACCTGTATGCGCAAAAAACTCCTTCTCCTTACTGCTTTATTTGCGGTAATAGTATTCAGTGCCTTTAATGATGCATTCAATAAATCCCTGCCTGCAGGCAAGGGAGAAAAAAAACAAAATGGCCAGGCTTTAAAAAGCGGCGATATTATTTTTATAATTAATCCCGCAGGGCAAGGCAAAGCCATACAGCTAGCCACAAAATCAAAATACACACATGTGGGCATTATATTTATTGAAAATGGCGAAACCTATGTATATCATGCGGTGGAGCCCGTAAGCAAAAGCACCTTAAGTGATTTTATTGGCATGAGCGAAGATGGAACTTATAGCATAAAACGTTTAAAGGATCAAAGTTTGCTTACAAACAAGGTTCTTACTGAAATGAATTCGGAAGTAAATTTAAAATTAGGAATTCATTACGACTTGGGTTTTAATTGGGGAGATGATGAATTATACTGCTCCGAGTTTGTTTGGAAATTATACTATCATGCACTTAAAATTGAGATCGGAAAATTAAGACCTTTAAAGGAATTTGATCTTTCTCATCCCAAAGTGCAATACATCATGAAAGAGCGTTATGGTAAAAACATTCCGTATGATGAAAAAATGATATCTCCTGGTGATATGTACAATAGTACTCTTCTTGAGGAAATTAAACTACAATAAAATAAAGAAGATTGATCGCATTCATTAAACTCACCGCAATAAGCGAGTAGTTCACTAAATTCATGTTGTGCGCAAACACAAGAAAAGTGATGAATGAAACTGCAATACCCAAAAACACCAAGGGAATAACTCTCCAAAGTCTATACTCCGCTTCTGAAGTACTCACCATTACTTTAATTTCCTTTTGAAGTATATAATCTCTGCCCACATAAAAATCTGAATTAGGTTTTGGTAATTGAATATTTTCTCCAATATAAAGCTGGTAGTGCGCATCATTTTGTGCCCAAACACTCATAAATTGTATCACGCGCTCCGGACCGGCATCGCGCACATACTGATCTATATTTGCTTTTTTGCAAACTTCTTTAGTGTAGATCGCTGGGCCGTACATACAAAATACCATTTCGCAATACACAATTACGCTAATGATATTAAATATATTCAGAATTTTATAACGTGTGGTTTTTTTAAGCTTTTCAATTTGCTTGATCTGCTTATTACGTTTGTAGATAATAATATCCTTGATCTGTTCGGGAGTTAAAGGAACACGGGCTTGCTTTTTGTTTCCTTCAAAGTTCATCTTAATTCAGATTGAGCTTTTTATCTAAAAGGTAGTTATTACGAATTGAGCTATTACGAAGAACAAGCTCGCCAATAAAACCTGCAAGAAACATCATGCTACCAATGATCATACAAGTTAATGAAATGTAAAACGAAGGACGCTGTGTAAGTAAACGAGCAGGAAGATGGGAGAACACACAATATAATTTATAGGCGCCTAGATAAAATGCAAAAGCAAATCCCACAAAAAACAAAAGCGTTCCTAAAAGACCGAAAAAATGCATTGGTCTTTTTCCAAATTTTGAAAGAAAACTAATGGTTAAAAGATCAAGAAATCCATTTATAAAACGGCTCCATCCAAATTTACTTGTGCCATATTTACGTGCACGATGTTGCACTACCTTCTCTCCTATTTTTGTAAAACCAGCCGCTTTTGCAAGCACAGGAATAAAGCGATGCATCTCGCCGTATACCTCAATGCTTTTTATCACTTCCTTTTTATATGCCTTTAAACCACAATTCATATCGTGCAATTTAATGCCGCTCATTTTACGCGTGGTATAATTAAAAAGTTTGCTCGGAATATTTTTGGTAACAGCGTTATCGTAGCGTTTTTGCTTCCATCCACTCACAAGATCATAATTTTCTTTTACGATCATATTGTAAAGACCTGGTATCTCATCGGCACTATCCTGAAGATCTGCATCCATGGTAATGATCACATCACCTTGAGCAGCTTCAAAACCTACATAAAGAGCAGGAGATTTACCGTAATTTCTTCTGAATTTAATGGCCTTTGTGCTGGCATTTAACTTGCTAAGCGATTCGATGGCTTGCCACGATTTATCCTTACTTCCATCATCAATAAAAATGATCTCGTAAGAGAACTTGTTCTCAGCCATCACCTTCACTATCCAATCATGCAGTTCAGGCAGGGATTCTTCTTCGTTTAAAAGGGGAATTATAACCGAGATATCCATAATGTACAAAGCTAATAAAAATGGGGAAAAGCTGTATTTTAATTAGTTAAGGAAAGCAAAATAAGGTATCATTTTTCACCAAAAACATAAAAAAAACTGTATTTTTGCCGTGGGTAAGTCCTCCACGACCAGCTCCTGCTGAATCCCCCAGGCCGGGAACGGAGCAAGGGTATGTGGTTGAGCGGTGCGATGGAGGTAGCTTACCCTTTTTTTTATTTCTTTTTCTGAAAATTTTCTGAAGTATTTGTATTGATTATTTGGGCGCACCCCCGCCGCTGGAATTACCAATGCGGGGTCGGGCTTGAAGTTTATCCTGAGCAAAGTCGAAGGGCTTCAATCTTTTTTGCTGAAAAGCAAAAAATAATTTTCGCTACAATCCCTCGCGCGAAGGGAATAAAATCAAGAATAACGCCTTTCAAAATTGGGTCATTTTAGTCGGACGAAATTTTAAAACCGGAGTTTACTTAAATATAAATTAGGGTTTTTAAATTGAGTCCAACGCCAAAGGATTCAATTTTCAAAGGAGTTACCCCACTTTAGTTACCTCAGCAAAATTACCTTTGATCTTAAAACGCCAAGTTGTATCAAAAATCTTTGGAAGATAGCGTTTGTATAATAACATGCGAGCATTCTCTTTTTTATCGTCCTCCCCTTCTCTGCCCACTGCATTGAATTCATAAAAATTTACTTTAGGATGTTCTTTGATATAATTCAAAACGATCTCTACAATTGTATTCATCACTGTAAATACTTCACCACGATTTGTAGTTACATATTCCTCGCCTTCAAATTCATCGTTGATCACTCCAAACACAATGTTAGAATGTAAGATATTATCTTGCAATCTTCCAAAGCGAACTTCATATCTTAAACCTGTTGTGGTATTAAAATAGTAAACTCCAGCACTTGGAATGCTAGGGAATTCTATATCAAATATTCTGTCTTTAGCCAACTACTAATTCAAGTTTTTTTTTAAAACGATCGGCCACTATTATATCTTTACTGCCAGGTGTGTAATTGTAAAAACCTTTTCCTGATTTAACACCTAAATGCCCTGCCGTTACCATATTTACAAGCAAAGGACAAGGTGCATATTTTGGATTACCAAAGCCATCTTGTAAAACGCGTAAAATATTCAAGCAAACATCTAGTCCAATAAAATCAGCTAACTGCAAAGGCCCCATTGGATGTGCCATTCCCAGTTTCATCACCGTATCAACTTCTTCAACGCCAGCAACGCCTTCATGCAAAGTAATGATGGCTTCGTTGATCATTGGCATTAAAATTTTATTTGCTACAAATCCCGGATAATCATTTACCTCAACTGGAGACTTCCCTAATTTTTTTGATGTTTCCATGATAAGAGCACATACTGAATCGCTTGTAGAATATCCGCGGATCACCTCCACTAATTTCATTACTGGAACAGGATTCATGAAATGCATTCCTATAACTTTATCAGCACGCTTTGTAACTGCGCCAATTGTTGTTATGGAAATAGATGAGGTATTGCTTGCCAAAATAGTTTCAGGTTTACACAACTCATCAAGTTGTTTAAAAATATCAAGTTTTAATTTTACATTTTCGGTTGCTGCTTCAACTACAAGCTCTGCATTTTGAACCGCACTTTTAAGATCGGTAAATGTTTTGATGTTAGACAATGTGTTTGATCTATCAGTTTCGGTAACTGAACCTTTTGCAACTTGCCTATCTATATTTTTTGCAATGGTTTGTAAAGCTTTTTGCAAGGCCGCTTCATTTACATCCATTAAACTTACACTATAACCAAACTGTGCAAATGTGTGTGCAATACCATTCCCCATAGTACCACTTCCTATTACCGTTATATTCTTCATAATCAAAAAGGTAAATCTACATTACCTGTTACTAATAAACAAGGTAAGTTTTTAACTGTAAATATTAAAAACTTTTAATGAATAATAAAGGAATTTAAGCACTATTTTTTCGAGGGAAATACCTTAGAAATGAATGTAATAATCCGTGGTAAGTTGCTTGTATTCGGGCGAATACTCTAGGGGCTGACCTGTTCTTATGTACAAACTAGTTTCGGTAAAATGATGTTTACCAAACTCAAATTGCATGATATGGCGTTTATCTTCCTCCTTATCGGGACTATTGCGTACACGAAGTAATTTAGATAAGTAAAGGTTCTTTTGCTCAGCAAGTTTGCAAAAAAACTCCGCCTCTTTTTTAGGAAGAATTACGCAAAATTTCCCTCCTTCAGATAAGATCTCATTTACACCTTCTATGAGCTCATTAAAGGGCAAAGCGTCGGCATGGCGAGCTGTAGAACGCGTTGTATCATTACTCTTTAATGAATCAACAAAATAGGGCGGATTTGACACTATGAGATCGAATTTTTCTTTACTTGCCTTCCAGTACTCTTGAAATGCTGTGTTTACCACGTTAATTTGGTTCTTATATGTACTTTGGCGCACATTTTCAGTAGCCTGCTCAAACGATGATTGATTAATTTCTAAGGCAGTTATATAAGCAGGGGTTTTTTGGGCTAGCATTAATGCTATCATTCCGGTTCCGGTTCCAATGTCTAACACACGTTTACAGTCTCCAACACCTACCCACGCACCCAACAATACACCATCTGTACCAACCTTCATGGCGCATTTGTTTTGCCTTATGCTGAATTTTTTAAATTCAAATACTTCATTAGACATAAATTGCTTTTGATACTATTAAAGTTAATTAAAATCCCTGAGAAAGTAAATAGTCGAACCTCAAAAAGTATTTTTATTATTTGGGCGCCTTATCGGGCTATCACTTCAAGCTTGTTTGTCCTTTGCTATGTTTGTCGCACTGCGGGGTCTGCGCAGAAAAAGCGAAGTCTCCTCGTAGCGCAAACATTAAGCAAAGCCCTAAACAAGGCTTTTCGTTCTATCCCGGGCGCAGCATTACGCTTTAGTTTACACTAAAAAATATCTGCCGCTTTTTTAATCCTTTTTTACTTTTTTCGGTAGATTTTTATCGCACTATTTTTAAACAAACTCAATAATAACAAGGCTTACAGAGTTTTTGAGGGACGGCTAAATAGGATTAGAAACCTTCTTAAAACAAAAAAGTCAGGCTTTATTAGCCTGACTTTTTATAAGTTCTTAATAGGATGCTTTGGTGTCTGTTCTACCTAAGCTCTTACCGTAGCCCGATGAAGCATTGTACCTCAACATGATCTCTAACCCTCCTTTTAACCGTGAAGCCGGAGTTAATTGCGATACGTTTACATCATAAGCAAATCCAATTGCATATTTATCATATTGCCATAAGAAAGCCGGAATGATAGCGTCTTTGTAACGATAAGAAGCACCAAAAGAGATAGCGCTTGGTTTTTTAATAGATGTGAATTTAGATTCATCAGTGATCACATACTTGAACATTAAACCGGTGATGAACTCACGGCTTTTTCCTTGCATATTAAAAATGATACTTGGATCTAAAGCAATGCGCATTTTTGGTACAAAAAACTCTCCGCTTGTGTAAAACACATAACGAGTCATTATTTTTTCGGTAGTCACAAAAAACGAACTCTTTGGAACACTAAAGTGATATGCAGCCATACCAAAATCAAATTTACTTCCATCTTTAGAGCTAATGTATTTTTCGCTTTGCGAATAACTATAATGAACTCCTCCACCAAAATCGGTTGATAGAACCGAACTGCGTGCCGGCTGCTCGCCACTTGGTACACTTGCGTCATACTCGTAATTACGATATTGAGCTCCCCATCGTAAATTGGTTGTACTTATAGTTCGGTAATTTAAGCCAAATTGAAAGCCTGCTGAAGCCTTCGTGTGGCGGTTAATACGACCTATATAACTAAATCCAAGACTTGGTAATAATGAACTCATTTTTGCATCACCAGCTACATCCCTAACTATGTTCAATCCCCAACCAATGCGCTTTCCTCGCAGTTTCTTTCCTGTACCACCATCGTATGAAATACCATATGTTTGGTAAGCCTTAGAAGCCGATGTAACATAACTCCATTGGTTGCGGTAATTCGCAAGGATACGGGTATCGTAATTTAAACCAAACAATGCAGGGTTTAAAGTAGTTGGCGTTTCAAGGTATTGAGAGAAATGAATATCCTGCGACTTGGCTTTAGATCCAAGCAGCACTATCATTCCTGTAAATACAATCCTATATATAGTTTTCATATGCTTTTAATTCTTTTTTAATTTCCTTTTACCAAATTACCATTACCAGGCAAAGGTTAATTTCATAACTGTTCTTTTTTTTATCTTATAAGTGAGACGTTTCCTTTGAGCGAATATCCTTTACCCTTGAAATCTTTTCCTTCCAATCGATAAACAAACACGCCGGTGTTCAACTCTTGTCCGTTAAAGGTTCCATCCCAACCAACATTTTGATCGGCTGTTTCCCAAACTTTTTGTCCCCATCGGTTAAATACTTGGAATGTCATGCTTTCTAAACAATAACCATATACTTTCAATGTTTCATTCTCGGGGTCATCTCTTCCATTAGGAGAGAATGCAGACGGAACAAACATTTCGCCACAATCATCAATTACAATAACATTAATTGTGTCATAAGAGCAACATCCTTGGCTATTACAACCCATTAAAACATATTGTGTTGTTTGCTGCGGATGAACTTTAGTTTTAGGGCCATATAAATTATCGATCATGTAAGGTGGGCTCCAAAAATAAGTAGAAGCGCCAGTACCCGTTAAGGCAACCGTCATACCAAATCGTATGGTTGTATCACTCATAGTTTGACCAGGAGGAACAATAGTTATATTGGGTACGTCAACTACTTTTATAAATTGGAACGTACCTGTTGCAACTGCCGGGCCATATTGATTACTATCTATGAGGAACACATTGTATTTACCAGGTAAATTGTAACAGACAGTAGGTGCTTGCAAAGTGGATGTATTCGGTGCACCACCCGGGAATGTCCATTTTACATATTGTGGTTCCCCTGCATCTGTAGTATTGGTAAATGTTATACATTGTTTTGTACAAATTGTATCATTGCGAATTACCGTGGTAAACGTTACACTTGTAACTCGTCTACAATCAACCACGCGAATATTTATAGTGTCTTCTCTAAAGCATCCGTTAATACCGTCAGACCCTCCATTTCCATTAAAGCTTGATCGAATTGTATAGGTCATCACTGTTGGCAACTTTGTAACGGGAGAAATAATAACACACGGATCTGATGTAGGTGTTTTAATAGACCCTTCATTCATCAATGAATTGGATGGCGATGCATACGAAAACCAAGTATAGCTTGGCGTAACCCCCGGCATTAATGTATTATTACAGTTCGCTGCACATAATGTGAGTGTATTGGTAGTAATATCAACTATATCACCCACAAAACATATAGAGTTTGTTGGTACACCGTTTATAGTTGGTATTTGCGCACAAGTTAATGGCTGAGGAATAATAGTTGTATGAACCAAGCGTTGTTCGGTAACACAATTACGGAAGTCTTTCATCTCAACAGAATAACTTGCACTCACCGAAGGGCAGGCAATAGTTGTGGGAGACAAAACATTAATAATACTTCCTACAACAGGCGGCGGAACGCTCCAACTATACGTATATGGCTGCGGTAGTGTTGTATTTGTATTTATAACCGTAAAATTGAAACAACCGCCCAAACACGCAATTGGCATTGGAGGCTGAACATTTAAAGTAGATTGAGGAACAACTGTAACCGTAATGATACCTGTACCCGAACACACCGAAGTGAAACCGGTTACAGTATACTGAGTTGTTGTTTGTGGACGAGCAATAACTGAGTTACCAAGACAGATACTTAAAAAACCACCTACACATGGAGCCCAATTATAAGTTGATCCTCCATTTGCATTTAACGTAACAGGTAACGAGAATTTTGGCGCGTTGTTGGCAATACACGTTGTAAAACTAGATTGTGATATACCAATACTTAACGGTGCCATGGAAGCAATACAAACTGCTTTTATAGAAGGGCAAACAAATGCCGTTGATGAAGAGACGACCGTATAACAACCTGGTCCCATGGAAATAGATGGTTGGTTTATAGACGTTGTGAATGTGGTACCCGTCCACGTATAACTCATAGATCCGGAAGCTGTGATGGTTGATGTATAACCAGCACAAACTGCATTAGCTGTAGTATTGATGAGTAAATTAGGCCCTGGTATAATTGTAACTGTTATTTGAGCGTTACTTGTACACCCTCCTTGTTCACCCAAAACATTATAAGTTGTGGTGATGGTTGGTGTTGCATCAACTGTGGTTCCAACACTATTACTTAAAGTTGCTGAAGGTGTCCACGTATAATTTGTTGCGCCTGCGGCATTCAATGTTACTGTTTGTCCAACACAAATACTTGGTGATGTAGGTGTAAGTGTTAGTGTAAAAGGAACATTACCAACAACAACATTAACCGTTTGCGTTCCCGAACATCCTCCATTATCTCCAACAACAGTGTAAGTATATACCCCGAACGTTGTTGGTGTGATATCAGCTAAAGGGTTTGTGGTTGGAGTTAACGTTGGATTGCCAGGTATGCTCCATGTGTAATTTGTTGCACCGCTTGCCGTAAGAGAAATGGCAGAACCAGGACATACTGTAAGATTTTGCGGAGAAATAGTTAACGTTAATGGAATGTTAGTATAAGTTACTTGAGCAATTACTGTATTACTAATACACATACCCTGAGTTGCCATTACAACGTAATTTACAACAGATGGTGTAGGGCACGTAACAACAATAGAGTTTGTGTTTCCTAGAAGAGGTCCTGCACTGGAAGATAAATTCCATGTGTAGGTTGTTCCTCCCATAGCCTGCAATGTTGCATTACTACCGGGGCAAACTGTTTGAGGTGGCGATGCATTAATTGCTAACGATATATTTACTGTAACAATTTGCACAGCCGTTGCTGTTGGCGCACCACCCGGAAGTGTACTGCCAAAAACTACAACTGTATAAACACCAGATGCAGGAAACGTAACTGTAGGGGTTGAAGAACCTGTTGGAGGATTAAAAACTACCGGTGGTACTGGAGGTAAAGCAGTCCAAGTAAATCCTGTAGCGCCCGGAACAACACTTGTTGCAGTAGCAACAACAGTTTGCTGTGGACAAGGAATAGTAGTTATGATGTTAATACCCATGGTTGCCAATTGAATATCATCAATTGCAATACTAGGATCTGCACCTGCTAAGTCATTACTTTTCCAATGAAAACCAATTTGCAGATTAGCTACATTGTTACACGCAGGAGGTAATCCCATTGCCAAAAATGTCCACTCACCTTGAGGAACACAAGCTGCATTATTAGATGGAGCTATTTGCTGAAGCAGAATCCATGGTCCACCAACGCGGTAATACACTTCGCAAAAATCAGAAGCAGGAATACCCTGACCCAAATATTTAAAACTTAACTGTATACCTGTTTTACCAATCGTACCAATAACAGGAGACTCTGCACGTTTATTTGTAAATGCTGATGCGCCTGCAAGATAAGCTGCACCCGGGTCAACAATAGGAAATGGTACTAGTATATTAGCGCCCATGTGCAAAGTGCGATCATCAGCGCCACCGCAACCAATACCACACGCACCAACTAATTGTCCTTGCTCTGTAGCACTAATAAACCATTCATTTGCATCAGCCCCATTTGGAAATGGCGCGGCTAATTGAGTTACAACCCAAGCACCATTGGTTGCCGTGGGAGCAAAAGCATTCGCTAATTGTCCTTGGCTACAACCAACACCAAAACCTTCGGTCCAAAAAACCTGAGATTTTGAATCAAGCGCAAGCAAGGTAAAAAGTACGATAAGCGAGTAGATAATTTTCTTCATATTTTAGTTTACTCTAAAGAATTGATAATTACATTATTAAACCTATAAGTATTATACGTTGTTTAGTTTTTAAATTTAACCAATTTTCACTAATAATACCATATGGTTTAGTAAACAGCACATCTCAATTAGTAAACGGTAAAGGTAGTTATTTTCATAGTTATTAACAATATGTTCATAACCTTTTTAACATTTTCACCGTTTACGATTTTACCGCTATTAAAAGACTTATACGGTTATTTTGGCTCAAAGGTTTGAAGAAAAAGCTCTTTTCCGTTAAAAACCGCGTAATTACTGGAACTCAGCCACTGACCAAGATTGATATAACGGGCTTTTCCACCCTCTAGGGGCATATCTAACGTGAGGTGTCGGTGTCCAAAAATGAACAAATCCACCTCATTTTCTTTCAAATGTTGTTTACTGAAGAGGTATAGCCACTCATTTTCCTCCCCTAAAAAGATCTCGTCGGAGCTTCCCGTAGCTACCCTACTTTTAATACTTGCCATACGGGCAAGGGCAAAACCTAAGTTTGGATGAAGGCGTGCGTAAAGCCATTGACACATTTTACTTCGAAAAATTGATTTTAGGAATTTATACTTTTTATCTCCGGGGCCTAACCCATCTCCATGACCAATAAAAAATATTTTGCCGTTATATTTTCGCACAATTGGGTCGTGATAAACTGTAACGTTCAATTCTTTTGTAAAATAATCTTTCATCCAAAGATCGTGGTTGCCTGTAAAGAAATTTACTTTAATACCTGAATCGGTTAACTCGGCAATTTTTCCAAGCAAGCGCGTATATCCTTTTGGAATCACATGTTTATATTCCCACCAAAAATCAAAGATGTCTCCTACTAAATAAATTTCTTCGGCATCGGCCTTAATTGTATCAAGCCAACGTACGATCTTTTTCTCACGGGTCAAACTCATTTCATGATTAGGAATTCCTAAGTGAAAATCGGAAGCAAAATATATTTTTTTACCTGGTGTCACAGAAAATTATTCTTTATATAGTCTCTTGGTTTAACATTATGCATATTAAATGTGAATCGTATGGTATTAAAGAATCCAATATTATTCAAAGTTAAAGTTTCTTTTATATCGCTGCTATATAATAAAGGAAAAGATATTTCTACCACATCTTCCAATAGCGTTGCACTAATACCTAGATCCCATAATACTTGTTGCTTATTCATTGAGGATTTCTGTGCAGTTCCAATATCAGCAAATAACTGGAAAGGTGTTTTGGGAAGTTTTGGCGACTTTACATTAGCCGAAATTACATACGTACTACTTTGCCCAAGCGGTGTCCACACTTTAAACGCCCCATCGGCATCTACAAATTGATAAGAAGCTGGTCCGCTATATTCGGTTCTTCCAAAGAAGTTAGCATCGTATAAATAATCCTGCGAGCCATTCATTCCGCTCATACGAAAACGGTATGCGCCTTTTTGATCATCGTTACCTTGTAAAAATGTTCCTGCAAAAAAACGTAATTGAATGGCCGACTTTTTGTTTAAAGTAACGGTTTGTTTATATGTAACGCCAAGCTTGGCCATGATGCCATCTGTTTGAAAATTTGTGTTTACGCTAAACGGATCAATAACTCTTTTATTGTAGCATGAATAATTTACCGATGTGATGGCTTTATTTAATTTTACTTTAAAGTATAATGTTGTAGCAGCTACATTGCTATTCACAAACATCAATTCTTCTTTGTAAATCATGTTATAAGCCATGCTCAAGGTGTGTTTTACAGCCGTTGTTCTATTTCGGTTCTTGAATTCAAAATTGAGGTTTGGTTTTATTTTGAGGTAATTTAAAATATAATCACTTTCTCCTGTTGCAAAATTTTGAATAGAGAAAAATTCATCGGCAAAACTTTTAGCGTATACCCCTGCTGTGATCTTTGCAAAAGCATGTTTAGGATAAAAATTAAAATTAGTTTCAGCGAAACCAGTAAAAGTTTTGCTTCTAAAACCATACATAGGTGCTAAACTAATATCCACTTTTTTATCAAAAAAACTATAATTGTGCAAACAAATACCTGCCATAAATCCATTGTACAAATTAAATCCAAGGATTGGTAAATAGTTGATCTGGTTCTTTTGGGGATTGGGTAACTTAGTAAGAAAACAAAATTGTAAGGGTTTTACTTTTCTAAAAATGCCACTAGTTCGGCAGTAATTATTTTTACGATTGATATCCGGCATAAGATCTAATCCATCAATTTTAAAATAATCTACATCGCTCGGAGGAAAATCAAGACTTCGAGTAGAATCAGACCCATCGAACCATACATAGCCAACGGGCTTTCCTTCTTTATAACCATATATATTTAACGGAACGGGAGTGCCAGTTTTATTTTTTACCACTACTTCATAGCTATTATCCTTGTTACGTTTCACGCGCTTGATCTTATAATCTATTTTGGCATTTCCGGTGATCAAATACTGCGAGAACCATGAGAGATCATTTCCGCTAAAATACTGCAATGTATTTACCAGATCCTTCATTTGAGGATGTTTGAATTTATAATTCTCGTAATAAAACTGCATGGCTTTATTAAAAGCCTCATCGCCCATATGATCTCTTAAATAATCAAACACAACTGCCGTTTTGCAATAAACAATGGCACCATAGTTAAAATACGAAAGATCTTGAGAGTGTGTTTCAATTGGCTGATCGATATTTGCTTTCGCAGAAAATAAGTATGCAGCTTCCTTCTCGCGCCAATACGCCATTTTATTTATTCCTAAAAATTTTCGAGTAGAGTCAAATCCAATAAGCTCACTAATTTTATAGCTTGGGTATTTTGCGCGAACATAACTCATCTCGTAATAGGAATTAATTCCTTCATCCAATCCAGGCTGATCCCGCTCGTTACTACCCAAAATTCCGTAAAACCAATTATGGCCAACCTCATGTGCAATAGTAATATCTAACTCTAATTTTGAACTTACCGATCCAATAACAGTAATATTAGGGTATTCCATTCCTCCGCCTGCCATAATTACACCATCCACTGCCGAAACATTATTGTAAGGGTAATCTCCAACGAAGTAAGAATAAAAAATGGTAGATTCATTCACATAATCTAAAGCGTCTTTCCAATAATGGAATTGTTTATTTGTAAAATATACCCAAGTATCAACGGTCCGATTTGTATTTGGTAATTGAATTTGATCGTGCAATACATTAAAACGTTTATCGGCAAACCAAGCAAAATCGTGAACCCGGTATTGTTTAAATTTAATTGTTTTTGTTTGCGAGCTTGATGGCGGAAACGACATATCTGCTGAATTCCACTTTCCGTTTTCCATCAATTGCAACGTACGAATAACATTCTCATTCAAAAAACTCTCTTCTTCCTCATCATCTTCTCTATCACCGGTAGCAGATAATACATAATTTTTAGGAACGGTTATCGACACATCAAACGAACCAAACTCGCTGTAAAATTCTCCTTGATCGAGATATGGCATTTGATGCCAGCCTTCGGCGTCAAATACGGCAGGTTTTGGATACCACTGTGTTATATAATAAGCTTGGTTATCATGACCTAATCGCGAAAATTTAGAATCCGGAATTTTTACATAAAAAGGTGTACTGATCTTTAATGTATCCAACGAACGAAGTGGCTCATTTAATATTAATTTACAGATATCAGGATTTTCCGAGTCGTACTCTACTTTTATCTGTTTTCCATCCACCATAAAATCCAAACTATCTATGTATCCGCGTTCCTCTTTTTTTGAAAAATATAGGTCTGTCTTTTTTAATTTCAACAACTGTTTTGCCAATGCCGTTTCGTTATTTTTATACGCATTTGGCCATAGATGAAAATAAATATAGCTTATCGAATTGCTGGAATTGTTGATGTATTCCAATTCTTCAAATGCTTTTAAACTATGATCAACATCGTTCAATTTTACATCGATCTTATAATTTACTTCCTGCTGAAAATACGTTTGTTGTGAAAATACGTTTGTGTAAATAGCAAAAATCGCTACAAGAAATTTGTAGCGATCTAATTTTAACGAAAATATTTTACAGTTTCCGATCAAAAAAATTATGGCTTAACTTCCTCTTGAGGTTTTCCTGCAAGCGCTAATTCAATAGCTTTTTCTAATTCCTCACCTCTTAAATTCTTAGCAAGTATCTTTCCTTCTTTATCAATTAACACAGCAAACGGAATGCCTTGAACATTATAAAGTCTTGCTGCAGCGCATTCCCAATATTTAAGATCGCTCACTTGCGGCCAGGTAATTCCATCTTGCTGAATGGCTTCTACCCACTTGTCTTTTGTTTGATCGAGTGAAACACCATAGATCTCAAAGCCCTTATCTTTAAATTTTTTGTAAGCCTTTATAACGCTTGGCATTTCTGCTCTGCATGGCTTGCACCAACTCGCCCAAAAATCTATCAGCACCACTTTACCTCTGAATGATGAAAGCGGAAGGTCTTTTCCATTCACATCCGGCAAGTTAATTTCAGGCGCTTCGTTTCCAATTGCTAAAGCCATACTTTTGCTCACCAGTTCATGGAACATTATGATGTTTTGATTGTTAGGGAATTTTTTTATTAAATTTTTATCCAATTCAACAAAAACATCATTGTATTTCTCGGGATCTAAAGCCTGAATTGCAATAATAGAAGCAAACATGCTTGTGTTTTGCTTGATCATACTAGCTAATTTCACATTCTCCGATTCGATCATCGCCATGTAAGGCTCTTCCATAGTTTTACTTAACGAATCTCCACGCTTTGCAGCTAATTCAGGATTTGTTTGCTGTAATTTATCTAAGCCAATGCTCATAGCTGTTGATTGAAAAGCTTGAGTTAATGAATCTTTACGAACTTGTAATTTTTTTGAAAGATCGTTGTATTGCATAAATAATTTAGTCTCTGCACTGCCTTCCACTTTATATGTGTTTCCAAGATCAGCAATATTTCCAGTTACTTTTACTTTATCGGCCGAATCTAAAACCAGCATAGCAAAATTTTGCTCTGTTGTTTTTATGCGATAAAATCCGATTTTCGCACTATAGTTAGTGAAAGCAAAATCACCTTTTTCATCTACCACGGTGCTATCTACAACAACCGGTTGCTGACCGGCCAATTTCTCAAGGTAAATAGTCTCCCCTTTTGAATTTGTAAAGTTTCCTGATAATTCAAACGCGCCCTTTTTCTCTGAGTTATCACAAGCGTTGAAAGTTAAAAGTAATGCTGTGGCAATAATTAATTTTTGCATGTATTT
>Ga0163151_10001915_pt1 | contig 33830 bp, 25 predicted proteins | sample OliLakLV19MP5IB2_FD_145596 | JGI IMG/M metagenome (GOLD analysis project Ga0163151, IMG submission 145596) | Freshwater microbial mat bacterial communities from Lake Vanda, McMurdo Dry Valleys, Antarctica - Oligotrophic Lake LV.19.MP5.IB-2 | ecosystem: Environmental > Aquatic > Freshwater >... | reverse complement strand
GCATCGGGTTCCGCCGCAGGAGACTCCGGCGGAACCCGATGCCCCGCGTGCGCCTCGCCCGCGAGGCGGCGGCGAGTGACGTGTGGGATTGGCGGCGCACTCCACCCGCCGCTACCTTGCGTCTCGAGCCGCCTGTGACCCTGACCGTCGACCACGACAGAGCGCCGGATGATCCCCGAGGGCCGCTGCTTGCCGGGCTGCGCGGTCTGACGGTTTCGATCATCGGGTACGGCAATCAAGGTCGGGCCCATGCACAGAATCTGCGCGACTCCGGAGTCGAGGTCGTGGTCGGCGCCCGTGACCAGTCGCGCAGCGGCGGTCTGGCCCGCGCCGATGGCTTCATCGCCCGCGCCGTCCGCGACGCATCGGCCGCGGGCGACCTGGTGATCGTCGCCCTTCCCGACGAAGTGCACGGCGAAGTCTGCGCCCGGGACATCCTCCCTGCGCTGCAACCGACTGCCGTGATCGGCTTCCTTCATGGTCTGAGCGTCCACTTCGGGCACGTGCTGCCACCTGCGGAGGTCGGCGTGGTCATGGTGGCCCCGAAAGGTCCCGGGGCCACGCTTCGGCAGCGCTACCTCGAGGGCCGGGGAATCCCCTGTCTGCTCGCAGTTCATGGAGCTTCGGGTGCTGCGGCGACCGACGCGACGGAGACGCCCATGGCGCGAGCCCTCGAGCTCGGTCTCGCCTGGGCCTCCGGACTCGGCTGCGGCCGCGCCGGCATCGTGCACACCAGCTTCGCCCACGAAGCCGAGACCGATCTCTTCGGCGAGCAGGCGGTGCTCTGCGGCGGAGCCATGGCCCTGGCCCAGGCGGCCTTCGAAACACTTGTCGAACACGGTTATCCCGAGGAACTCGCCTATCTCGAGTGCGTGCACGAGCTCAAGCAGGTGGTCGACCTCCTCTTCGAGCGGGGCTTCGCCGGGATGCGCCGGGCCATCAGCAACACCGCGGAGTTCGGTGCCTATCGCGCCGGACCGATCCTGGTCGACGACGCCGTGCGCGGGCGACTCCGCGAGCTTCTCGAATCCATTCGACGGGGCGACTTCGCCCGCGCCTTCGCCGAGGACACTGCCCGCGGCATGCCCTGGTTCAACGAACAGCGGCGCATCGCCGCGAGCCATCCCATCGACCGCGCCGGGGCCGTCGTGCGCACCTGGATGCCGTGGATGCTCGGTTCGGGCAACACCGCCGGGTGGAGCCAGAACTCCAACGACCAGCACTCTGACGAGACGCGCTGATTCTCATGACTCCCTGGCAAGCCATCATCCTCGGTCTGGTCGAAGGCATCACCGAGTATCTGCCGGTCAGTTCGACGGGTCACCTGATCATCGCAGCGTGGCTGCTCGGGCTCGATCGTCCCCCCGAGGTGAAGGAGGCGGTCGATGCCTTCACGATCATCGTGCAGGGCGGCGCCATCCTCGCAGTCCTCGGGCTCTACTGGCCACGGGTGCTGTCGATGCTGCGCGGGCTGATCGGTCGTGATCCAATCGGCCGCCGGCTCTTCGTGAATCTGCTGGTTGCGTTTCTCCCGGCGGTGGTCCTCGGCCTGCTCCTCGACGATCTCATCGACGCTCATCTCTTCCGACCGATTCCAGTCATCATCGCCCTGGCCGTCGGTGGCGTCGTGCTCATCGGCATCCGCCCGTGGCAGCAGTCGCTTCATCGATCGCAGCGCGAGGGCGAATCCGAGAAGTTCATCACCATCGACCAGCTCTCCTGGAAGCAGTCGCTCCTGATCGGGGCGATGCAGTGCGTGGCGATGATCCCCGGGACCAGCAGGTCGATGATGTCGATCCTCGGCGGAATGGTCGTCGGCCTGCGCCCTCGCGAGGCTGCGGAGTTCAGTTTCCTGCTCGGCCTTCCCACCCTCGGCGGAGCGTGCGTCTACAAGCTCGCCAAGGAAGCCACCCGAGACGGCCCGAGCCTGGTCGAGCGCCTTGGCGGGTGGACTCCGGTGCTGCTGGGAATCGCGGTTGCCACGGTGAGCGCCGCCGTCGCGGTGAAGTGGCTGGTCGGATATCTCTCGCGCCACGACATGGCCATCTTCGGGTGGTATCGGATCGTGCTGGCGATCGTCCTCGCGTGGCTGGTGTTCGGCGTGGGGCTGGAGATGGTTTGATCGCTCCGTTCGGCCCTGGCTTTCTTTCGCCGCGACGGGGGCCGCGCCTTCGCTCGACGGGGTCACGCGACCCGTCGCGCGCGTGGCACCCGGAACGGGCGTGCCTCGAAGCACAGACCCCGCCAGAAGCGATTCAGCTCGATCGACCAAGCTACAGTCCGCTCTTGGGTCAGGTCGCCTTAGGTCTCCGCAGTCTGCTGGTGCGTTCCGCGATCTTCTTCGTGCTCGCCGCGGCGCTGGCATGGGCACTCGGGGGCACGCTCTTCCCACGTCCTGAGCGGGTCGAGGGCCCGTCGGTCGACTTCGACAGTCATCGCTGGAACGTGCGGATGAGTGTCGGCGGCGATCATCCGGGTGAAGCTCGATTTGAGTTGATGCGAGCGACCATCAAGGGGGACTCCGAACCCTTCGGCGGCGAATTCGCCGACGCCACCGCGCTGGTCGTCACCGACGCGTCGCTCTTTGTGGCCATGCGGCGACGCGAGCAGGATGGTGGCCAGTGGGTGTTGCGGCGAGTGGCTCGCGGTGGCCCAAAGCAAGCCGAGCAGACCGAGCAGACCGAGCCGCTCGACAGCCGACTCGACGCGGAGCAGCGCTTGGAGCTACTCGTCGGTCGGTGAGGTCTCGCTGCCCGGCGCCTCGAGCGCCTCAAACTCCGCGAGCAGCCTCGCCTCATCCCATACTTCGAGGCCGAGTTCTCTGGCCTTCTCGAGCTTGCTTCCCGCATTGGCCCCGGCGATCACCAGATGCGTCTTCTTCGAGACGCTTCCCGAGACTTTCGCCCCTTGCGCTTCGAGCAGTTCCGTCAATTGGCCTCGCTCGAAGCGCTCCAGCGTTCCGGTGAGCACGATCGTCTTCCCTTGGAAGGGCGATTCCGGGTCGGCCGCCCCGCGGGCCTGATGCATCGGGCTTCGCAGATCCACCCCCACTTCCGCAAGTCGCGCGAAGGTCTCGCGGATCGGCGCCGAAGCCAGTGCGGCGTGGAGCGACTCGCTGGTCTTCACCCCGAAGTCGGGGAGTGCTTCGAGCTCCTCGCGCGAGGCCGAGAGCAGCGCAGCGGCATCGGGGAAGTGCCGCGCCAGAGTCTTGGCCGCGACCACACCGATGTGGCGCAGCCCGAGGCCCGCGAGGAGTCGTGACAGCCCGCGCGACTTGGCGGTCTCGATTGCGCCGAGCAGGGCATCGGCGGAGCGCTCGCCCATGCGCTCGAGGGCGACGAGATCCTCCCGGCGGAGGATGAAGAGATCGGCGAAGTGCTTGACGAGTCCTCGATCGACGAGCTGATCGACGAGCTTCTCGCCGAAGCCATCGATATCCATCTGGTCCCGCCCGACGAACCACTTGAGCTTCTCGCGAAACTGGGCCGTGCACTCGGGATTGGTGCAGTAGAGCCTGGGTCCTTCGGGCTCGATCGATCCGCCGCAGACCGGGCACGCCGTCGGCGGCTCGATCACCTGCTCGGCCCCGTGCCGCGCCTCGAGCACCGGGCGCACCACCTGTGGAATGATCTCGCCGGCCTTCTCCACCACCACGAGGTCGCCGATCTGAATGTCCTTCCGTCGGATCTCCTCGATGTTGTGAAGCGTGGCGTGCTGCACCGTGGTGCCGGCGAGAACAATCGGCTCCATCGTGGCCCGCGGGGTCAGCGTGCCGCCCTTGCCGACCTGCCAGTCGACCTTGCGCAGTCGCGTCGAGCCCTGCTCGGCGGGGTACTTGAAGGCCAGGCACCAGCGCGGTGCCTTGGTGGTCGAGCCGAGGGCCCGCTGATGATCGAAGCGATCGAGTCGCACGACCATGCCGTCGACTCCGTAGGGCAGCGACGAGCGAGTGCGTCCGAAGGCTTCGATTGCGTCGACGACTTCATCCGTCGACTCGCAGCGGCGAATCAGCGGGCTGACCGGCACGCCGAGGCCGCGGATGAACTCGAGAAACTCCCAGTAGGTTTCGAGTGAAAGCCCCTCGTCCGCTCCGACGCCATGGGCCACGAAGCGAAGCTTGCGGGCCGCGGCGAGGCGGGAATCGAGGTTCTTCAGGGTGCCTGCGGTGGCGTTGCGGGCATTGGCGAGGAGGGCCTTACCCTCCGCCTCGCGCTCCCGATTGATCCGCTCGAACTCCGCATTCGGCATGTAGATCTCGCCGCGGATCTCAAGCAGTGTCGGCGGTTTGGCCGAGTGGGCGAGGCGGGCCGCCCGGGTCGCACCGCGCTCCGCCGCGGCATCGCCCAGCACCAGTGGCACGCTCCGAAGTGCCCGCACGTTGGCGGTGACGTCGTCGCCGCGCTCGCCGTCGCCGCGAGTCACCGCCCGCACCAGTCGTCCCTTCTCGTAGCGCAGCGAGATGGCCACGCCATCGACCTTCGGATCGCAGACGAACGCGACGGACGCGCCGCCGAACAGGGTGGTCTCACCGGCGATGGCCAGGGCCGTTCGCTCACACCACCCGCGCAGCTCCTCGATTGCATAGGACTTGTCAATCGACTGCATCGGCAGCGTGTGGGCGACGGTCTGGAAGCCATCCACGGGGGCGCCGCCGACGCGGTGGGTCGGACTGTCCGGCTCGTCGAGTTCGGGATGGGCCTCTTCCAGCGCCTCGAGCTCGCGGAGCAGGAGGTCGTACTCCGAGTCAGGCATCAGCGGCTCGGCGTCGACGAAGTACGCCGTATCGGCGCGGGTGATGAGCCCTCGCAGCTCGGCTACTCGGGTCGCCGGAGTCGATCCGGTCATGGCGTTTCTCGAAGCACTCGGAGCATGGGTGTCGCGGACCGGTTCAATTCATACGCAGCGCGTGAACGTTCGAACATGCCGCGCCGGAAAACGGAGCACTCACCAAACCGTCGATCAGCCCGCGGGGCCTCGCCCCGCGCGGCGTACGAAAGCGAGTGTGCGGCCGGAGGCCGCTACGGAGCGCTCCCAATGCACTGCGGCCGGAGGCCGCTACGGAGCGCTCCCAATGCACTGCGGCCGGAGGCCGCTACGGAGCGCTCCCAATGCACTGCGGCCGGAGGCCGCTCCGGAGCGCTCAAATCAATCCCCACCCAATACCGTCCGCGCCGCCAGGTCCGCCGCGATCAACTCCACAATCGTCTCCTGAAGCTTCTTCGCCTTGGCCACCGCGCCCCCCTGCACCAGGTTGTTGCCAAGCACGCTGAAGGAGCGACGACGTCCATCCGACGCGGTGACCACGCCGCTCAGGCACGACACGCCATTGATGAACCCGGTCTTGCACTGCACCGTGACCCCCGAGCCGGCGAGCTTTCCAAACCGATTGCGAAGCGTGCCGCTCTCGCCGCCGATTGCCAGACTGTCGATGAAGGTCGAGGCCAGCCGGGCGTCTCGATGAAACACGCCGATCCAGAGGGTCAGGAGCGACGCGCTGACTCGATTCTGACGGGAAAGACCGGAGCCGTCGCTGACGACCAGCCCCGAAAGATCGCTTCCCGGAAGCTTCGGGCCCACCCGCGCCGTCAGAGCGCTGCGGATCGCCGCAGCACCGTTGGTCCAGCTTCCGCTCGCGCCGCTGGTGGCGTGACCGATGCGCTTGAGGAGCGACTCCGCGTAGACATTCTGACTGTCGGTGTTGCACCGCTCCAGCACCGCCGCGAGCGGCGTCTGGATCACCGGACCGATGACCTCGCCGGCGGCCTTTGGCTCGTCCTTCGCCGCGACCCGCGCCGTGCCCACGGTGATCCCCTTCTCGCGCAGTCGCTCGGCGAGGAGGCGAGCGACGAATGCGGGCACGTCGTGAAGCGGAACTTCAACCGGCTCGACTGCCGAATACTTCACGTTGCCCTTGACGACGAAGGAGTTCCTGGTCGGCTGCCGCGCAAACCACACCGTCTGCTTGTCGGCCTTGCCGGCGCGGGCCGTCCCCTGATTGTCGATTGGGATCCAGGGTGCCCGAGGGCGGACGTCGCCGACCTCGGGCCGCGGGCCCTTCCCAGGACGCGGAAAGAACTGAAGCAGGTTGGTCTGAAAGTTGAGGCCGGCGACTTCCGCAAACGAGCGTTGATTGCGCTGGGCTTCGGGCCACTGCGGGTGGAAGAACTCGCGGTCGAAGACGCGGTCGTCGACCACCACCTCCCGCACGGTGGTGATCCCCGCGGCGCGGACGGCATCGACCCAGAGGCCGAGAAGCTGATCGGCGGTCATGCCGACTCGACGCGTTCCGCTCGCATCGGTCCAGGAGGTCTTGCTGAGAAGCTGCGGATCGGCGAAGGCCGGATCGCCGTCGGCGACCAGCACCAGTCGGGGCGACTCGTCGATTGGCACCTGACCCGCGCTGTTGGCAGGGCGCTGCCCGGCCTCCCCGCCCTCACTCTCGCCCGGCCGCTCGAGATGCAGCGTGGTGCGAAACGCGAAGTCGGGCCCCAGCGTCAGAAGCGCCGCTCCGCTGGTCAGGAGCTTCATGTTGCTGGCGGGGATCATCCAGCGATTCGAATCGATGGCCACGAGCTCATGATCGCTCTCGGCGTCGCGCACGCTCACGGCAATCGTCGCGTCCTTGATGGCCGCGCCGCGGATGGCGCCGCGAATCTCCTCGGAGAGCTCCCCCGCAACCGCGAGGGCACACAGTGAGAACGACACGCTGGCAGCAGACAGAAGGGTCACACGCTTCATTGACAAAGTCCGTTTCGTCAGAGAGGTGGCGGGCGGGATGGATCCGGTCGAAGCGATGGTACGTGCGGGGTTGATTCGACGAGGGGCTGGGCGGACTTTCTCGCCGGGCGATTGCACGATCCGACCGGTGCGCGGGCATCCTGCCCGCCTCGACCGACCCTCGGCTTCAAGTCTGCGAGATGACGGGCATGCGACCACTCCGGACGCCGCCAACGCGAGGATGGTCATGGGGACTGCAATCGCCCTCGACTCTCTCGCCCTCGGTGCCCGGCCTCGCGGTCTTCGAGGTCCGCTCCGCCGCGTCCGGCTGGTACTTCGTAAACGCCTGAAGGAGCTGTTCAAACTTACGAGGCCGAAACTTGCCGAATCCTTTGCTGTCGACGAAGACGTATGGGAGGGAGCGGGCGCCCTGAATGCGGTTCGCGTCGTCGCGGCGGGAGTGGTTCAGACGACCACTTTGAACTGCACGCCGTCGACGTCGGTCATGCGGGTCGACGCGTCGAGAATCTCGAGACCGACCAGGTTGCCCTTGGCGTCACAATCGAGGATCACACCGGGCTTGGCTTCGTCGCTCTCGCTGACGGGCCCGGCAGTGAACCGCACCGACAGCGTGTCATTCCGCTGGTCATACGTCACCTTCATGGCGTGCTCCGGTACTTGCGGACCTTGCTGGTTCGGTACGCCGTGACCAGCTCCGGCGGATCGCGATCGATGTCGACGACCACCCTGAACAAATACTCCTTCCGGCCCCCATCGCCGTCCTGCTCGGCTGCGATCATACGTTGCGCCACGACCCGTCCGGGCCGGACCTCAAGCACCTCCTCCGGCTCGGCGAGGACCACCGTCGGATCTGCGCGTCGGTGATCTGGCGCACCACGATCTGCTCGCGGGCGTGGTCGCGGATCACCGTTGTGAGCAAGTCCGCCCGACTCTCGCGGGGGTCGCTCACAGCGACACCTCCACGATCGTCATCGTGTCGTTGCCGAAGATGTCGACCACCTTGACGGCGATCTTCCGTCGGCCGGGCTTGACCTCTTTGGCCGCGCTGGTGAGTCCCAGCGTGCGATTCTTCCTGGTCTGGGAACTCTGCCACTCGTTCTCGAAGATGTACTCGCCGGTCCGCGTAGCTTCCCAGACAGTGAGATTCGCCTGATCGTCATTGACGAGCTTCATCTGCGCTTCCGGATCGAGCTCCACCGGCACCCGAATGATCTCTTGTTTGTTCTCGTAGTCGAAGTCGACGGCCCAGTCGTCAACCCAGTAATCCACCCAGTCGTCAACCCAGTCGTCAACCCAGTCGTCCACCCAGTCGTCAACCCAGTCGTCAACCCAGTCGTCCGCCCAGTCGTCCACCCAGTCGTCAACCCAGTAGTCCACCCAGTCGGTCCACTTCTCGGTGAGCACCTCGGTGAGCACCTCGCGCTTCATGATTCCCTTCGCGTCCTTGCTCAGTCGAGTCATGAGTTCTGCTCCGAGGGCACGTCTCTTCGGCGGACGACGAGGCAGTCGGGCTGTCTGTATGCCGTTCCCTGCGTGCAGCGACAACCCCGCCGCCATGGAGAACCGCACGGCACCCACGGCCCGCGACAGACACGGCATGACAGTCTCTTTGCCCGTCGCCTTCAACCGTCGATCTCCTGCGTGCTGACGGGTGTCGGCGCGACGATCTCCGCCACGTCGTGGCACCACTGGCAGAGCGTCGAGCGCGAGATGTCCAGGCCGTTTCGCTCGAAGATGTTCTCCAACCGGTCGAGCGGCAGGTAGTCGGCGAACGTGCTGGTGACCACCATGGCCAGCAGGCCAGGCCCCACCATGCCCTTCTCGATCGGACTGGCCTTTGACCGCCGCCTCCGACTTCTCCGCAGTCGCGATCTGGCTGCCATGGCCGCCATGGCCGACATGGCCGCCATGGCCGACATGGCCGACATGGCCGACATGGCCGACATGGCCGACATGGCCGACGGCGTCGCACGCGGAGCACGCGTCGATGTGGCGGATGTGATGCCAGCGCTCGAAACGGCCGGGCAGGTACTCGACCTGCCAGCTCTCCTCGTTGCCGATGCGGCGCTTCTCGCAGCCGCAGCAGGAGCATCGTTTCTCCACCTCGGGCAGGTCGTGTTCGATCGTGGTCGCGGGAAGGTGATCGAGGTCGGCGATGCGGCGCCGACCGTGGCGGCTTCGAGTTTCAGACTGGGCACTGACCCGGCGTTCGGTCTTGGCGGACGGCTCGCCGTCGGCGTCCTCCGACCGCACGGGCATCGCCTCGAGCTGCGTCGCGAACTCGAGCAGCATCTGGCCCAGGCCGGCCATCGACGTGCTCATCTGCCGACTGTCGCGAACTCGCCTCAGGCCTGCACGACGGGGTTGGCGGAACGGACACGGTCCGCCGGTACGTGGAGGACGTCTGCGAATGCGAAGATGATGATGGCGGTGGCAGGCAGCATGTCGGGATGTTCCGTAACCGAGGCTCGGGGGGTCAATGGGGACAGTTTGCCCCCACCGCGCACGTTTGCGCGGGCCCCGACCCTTCTCGAGCCGTGCCGCCGAGGCTCCGACCCACGACGCACACACTGACGCACACACTCGCGCATCGACGCACTCGGGATCTCATGGATCGCCGGACGCCTGCGGCACTCGCTACCATCGGACCGCTCGCCCCCCCTGCGGTCAAGCCAGATGCCGCAATCCCAAGTTTCGAGACCGTCTTCCACTGCATTCAACGATGTTCGACGCACTCTTAGCCGGCGGCGCTGCGTGGTTCACGGTGCCCGCGCTTCTCGGAACACTGATCTTCATCGTCAAGCTGCTGCTCATGTTCACGGGCGGCGCCGACGATCTCGAGCTGGGGGGCGAGGTCGGTTCCCACGGCGCGGGCCACGACGGCAGCGGTTCCGATGGCCATGGCGTCGGCCTCGCCACGATTGCAACGCTTCAGGGCGCGTCGGCGTTCATGATGGGGTTCGGCTGGTCGGGGCTCGGCGCCTACCAGGGCCTCGAGTGGGGCATGGCTGCATCGATGGGCGTGGGGCTGCTCGGCGCAATTGCCATGAGCGGGCTCTTCATCTGGCTTCTCTCGACCACGCGCAAGCTGCACTCCAGCGGCACCATCGACTTCAGCCGTGCCAAGGGATCCGAGGGCGATGTGTATGCCACGGTCCCGCCTCAGGGGCAGGGACGTGGTCAGGTGCGGATCGTCGTCAGCGGAAGGCAGCGCATCGTGCAGGCAAGCAGCAGCGAAGGCGAGCTGCCCACCGGAACGCGCGTGCGGGTCATCGAGGCCCGCGCCGACAACAGTGTGGTGGTCGAGCGGGCGGCATGAGCGGGTGCGGCAGGTGAGGTAGACTGCCCGACCGTCTCGTTGGGGCCGTTCGCGAGAAGGCGCTTCTTCGCCGCGGATCCCCGAATCCACTGCCTCCCAGGGGTTCCTCATGATTTCGCTCATGATTTGGCCGATGCTTTCGCCCGTTTCGCCGCTCTCCGCCACGATCTTCGCTCCCGCCTCGACGCTGTTGGCGACGATACGACTGCCCGTCGACGGGAATGCCCTGTGGTTCCTCGGGCTGATCGGCGGCGTGCTGCTCCTCCTGCTGTTCTTCAGCATGCTGGTGGCCCGCCAGTACAAGCGCTGCCCGAGCAACCGCATCCTCGTGGTGTACGGGCGCGTCGGCAAGGACAAGTCGAGCAAGTGCCTGCACGGCGGCGGAACCTTCGTCCTTCCGCTGATTCAGGACTTCTCGTATCTCTCGCTGGAGCCGATCGTCATCGAGGTCCCCCTCGAAGGGGCGCTCTCGCTCAACAACATCCGGGTGAACGTGCCCGCCACCTTCACGGTCGGTGTCTCGACCGATCCGCTGATCATGCAGAACGCCGCCGAGCGCCTGCTCACCCTCGAGACGCAGGTCATTCGAGACCAGGCTCAGGACATCATTCTGGGCCAGCTTCGCCTGGTCATCGCGACCATGTCGATCGAGGAGATCAACAAGGACCGCGAGAAGTTCATGCACCTGATCAACCAGAATGTCGCCGAGGAGGTCAACAAGATCGGGCTCGAACTGATCAACGTGAACATCCGCGACATCACCGACGAGTCGGGGTACATCCAGGCCATCGGCAAGCGGGCTGCGGCCGACGCCATCAACCGCGCCAAGGTGGAGGTTGCCGAAGCGGATCGCGAAGGCGCCACCGGTCAGGCAGCCGCCGTGCGTGACATGGAAGTGCGCGTCTCCGCCGAGCGCGCCGCCTCCGCGGAGGGCCAGAAGCTTGCCGAGCAGAAGCAGCGTGTCGCGGTTGCGGCGCTCGAAGCGCAGGCCGTGCAGGGCGAGGCGCAGAGCCAGCGCGACCGCGAGATCACGCAGTCGCAGCGGGCGGCCGAGACGGCTGTGGCCCAGAAGCAGGCGATGCAGGAACAGCGCATTCGCGTGGCGGAGGCGGAAGCTCAGGCGGTGCTCGGCGAGAACGCGGCCAAGCAGCGCATGGCCGAGAGCCATGCAGCATTGGCGGAAGTGCAGGCCGAAGCCCGGCGCCGCTCGGAAACCGCGGCCGCCAAGTCTGCCGAGGCGGTGCTCGTGGCCCAGCGAGAACAGGCCGTTGCGCAGTTGTCGAAGGACGAACTGGCACCGCAGGAGATCGAAAAGCAGCGCATCGAGATTGCCGCAGAGGCGGAGGCCGAGAAGCGTCGCCGCGAGGCCAAGGGTGAAGCCGATGCCACGCTGGTCAGGTACGAGGCGGAGGCGAAGGGCGTGCAGATGGTCATGGAGGCCAAGGCCGAGGGCTATCGCAAACTCATTCAGGCCGCCGGCAGCGATCCTGCGGTGGGACCGACGCTGCTCCTGATCGAACAGTTGCCCAAGCTCGTCGAACAGCAGGTCAAGGCCGTGCAAGGCCTCAAGATCGACAAGATCACCGTCTGGGACCAGGGCACGAATGCCAGCACCGGGCGCAACGCCACCGCTGACTTCATCTCAGGCCTGATCGGCAGTCTGCCGCGTCTGCACGAGCTGGCGCAGCAGGCGGGAATCGAGCTCCCCGCCGCGCTCGGCACGCTGCGAACCCGCGAAGGTGCCGATGGCGGCGCCGTTTCTCCAAAGAGCAGTCCCGACGGAACTGGCCCGACGCCAACGCCTCCCGTGCGCGGAGCGTGATCAGCGCTGTTGCGGCGTGCATGAGCGTTCTGATGACGCTGGCGGCGGACGATCGTGGACGGTCCTGCGAGCAGAGGCGGGCGTCGCGCGGCGTCGGCTCGTGTCACGCGACATTCCGTGCCGTGCGGAACCCCCTCGTCCCTACGGTCTAGCCACTGACAGACCCCCTCCATCCGAGTGGCGACCCAAGCTTGTGCCGGGCCCCCGGGGTCTGTCGCCCGTGAAAGGGCGAGATTCAAGGAGAACAGAATGAGAAAGACTTGCTGCATCAACCAGATCGCAACGGCGATCACGTTCGTCACCAGCCTCACGGCGGTCGCTCACGCGACGACCTTCGTCGGTCCCACGCTCTACTCCAGCCCATCAGACAGCCCGCTCAATCTCAGTTCCCTTGGACTGACCGCGGTGCTCGAGACCTTTGAGGATGGCGTCAACAACCTCCCCGGCACCGTGCTCTCGGTCGGTGCGATCAATCCGCCCTCGGCCACGACCGACTCGGTCGACGGGGACGACGGAGCGGTCAACGGCTCCGGGATCGGAGGCCATTCGTGGCTGGTTCCCGCGAACCAGATCTTCAATGTCAACTTCAGCTCGGCAACCCTCGGTGGACTTCCTACCGAGGTTGGGTTCGTGGTGACGAGCACCGGGTCGAACGCGTCGATCACGGTGACGGTGCTGGGTCCCACCGGCCTCTTCGAAGGGGCTCAGACCTTCTCATTCCCTGCGGCTCCGAACGGTGCGGTGGCCGATGACTTCTTCATCGGGATCACCCTTCCGGAGGGAATCTCGGGCTACGCGGTGAGTGCGCTCCTCGGCACCATGGAGGTCGATCACCTCCAGTTCGCCCTGCCGACGGCGGGCACGGCCGCGTTCCAGAACGCGGCCCAGTACTTCAGCGCCCAGGATTCTCCCTTCGACATCAGCGGCATCGGCTACTCGTATGTCCTCGAAGACTTCGAGGATGGCGTCTCCAATACGCCCGGAATGAGCGCCGACTTCACGACCATCGTGAATCCCTCCGCCGTCACCGACTCGGTGGATGGGGACGACAGCGTGATCGACGGCGCTGGAACCGATGGACACTCGATCTACACCGGGACGAATCCGATCACCTCGATCACCTTCGACAGCGGCGCACTTGGTGGACTTCCGACGATCTTCGGGATCGTCGCGACCGACTCGCTGAGTGCGAATCGACGCATCACGATCTCGGCGTTCGGACCCGGGGGCCAGTTCATCGGTCAGCGCACCTATGAGCCGATGTTCAGCAACCTTCCTGGCACGGCGACCTCCGAGGATCGCTTCATCGGCCTCACCGCGGCCGGCGGCATCAGCCGAATCGAACTCTCGCCCGGAACGATCGAGTACGACCACATTCAGTACAACCTGCCGAACCCGCCGGAAGACCCGTTTCTCGGCCCGTTCCCGTACTTCGGCGCCAAGGACTCGCCCTTCGGTGCTGGTGACGACGCACGGATCCTCTACCTCGAAGATGCAGAAGACGGCGTGTTCGACGCCATTCCCGGCACCACCGCCATCTTCAGCCAGATCGTCGACCCGAGCAGCTTCACCGACTCGGTCGATGGCGATGACGGCGTCATCGACGGCAACGGGAACGCCGGACATTCGATGCTCGTCCTCCTTCCCGGCGCGTTCGAAGCGACCTTCAACCCCAACGAGCTCAACGGCGTTCTTCCGACCGCATTCGGCCTCGTCTGGACCGACGGTGGCGTGGGTGTCTCCAACGTCACGCTGGAGGCCCTCGACGGCGTGGGCAACATCGTCGGCCTGAAGACCTTCTATTCGCTCGGCGACAACTTCTCCAACGGCACGACCGACGAGGATCGGTTCATCGGCATCGAGCACCCCCGCGGCCTCGGCAAGGTGCGGGTCACCTCGAACCGCGCCTTCGAACTCGATCACGTGCAGGTCCTCGTTCCCACGGGACCACTGGTCCTGGGAGATCTCAACGGGGACGGCGTGGTGAATGGTGGTGACCTCGGCATCCTGCTCCTCAACTGGGGAACGAATGGCCTGGGCGATCTCAATCAGGATGGCATCGTCGACGGCGCCGACCTCGGCGACCTGCTCAACGCGTGGACGGTCTGATCATGTGATCATCGCCGCCTTCGAGCGGCGTCATCAAGGAACGAGGGGCCGGTGCTTCAGGGCACCGGCCCCTTTCGCTCCATTGACCTTCGACCGTCCTCGTGCCCGCGCGGCCAGAACTCCTGGTCCATGGTCCGTCCTCACCACTGCGTCACGAGCATCCAGATGAGGAGCACGATGCAGCCGACGGCCGGAACGATGCCAACGCCCGCGGCGATGCCGTAGCGCCGCTTGACGAAGGTCCAGATCGAGGCGACGAGGGAGATCACCACCAGGGCGATGACGCTCCAGATGAGGATGCGGAGCTGGGTGATCTGCTTCGGCGAGCTGTTTCCGCCCGAGGCCAGCAGCAGGACGAGCAGCATCAGCGCCACGCCGAGACTGATCAGGTTGGAGAGAATGGCGAGCACCAGAAGCATGACTGCTCGATGGGGCTGGAGGGGCGTGACGGGTTGCGCGATCGGAATGAGCGGGGATCGTGAGAGAGTATCGAGGCGCGGAGGTGTGCGAGGCTGGCCTCTCGCGTGCTTCGAGTCTGTGCCGGTCGGCGCCGGTCGGCGCCGGTCGGCGCTGGCAGCCTGCCGGTACCGAGCTGACCGGCTCTTCAGGCGATCGGCTTTGTCAACGGGCGCGAGCGACGAAGCCTCGACTCCGACCCCATGCTGGCACCGCCGCTCCATCCACTCCCCCTCTACCCTCCGGCCATGCTCACGTCTCGAACTGACTGGACGTCGCCGCCTCGGCGAAGCCGCCTGATCCGCATCGCTCTCCTCGTCGCCACCGCCTTCGCGGCGCTGGCGGCCGCGGGGTCGCGCCCGGCGGCGCCGACGGCGCGGGACGGTGCTCCTCGCGGGTCCACACCGGCGGCGCCGGTGAAGCTCGTTCGAGCCTTCTACTCCACCCATTCGGCAGGGTTCCGCCACGAGGTCCTGCCCGAGACCCGCGAGATCTTCACCAGGCTCGGCGGAGAACTCGACTGGCTCGAGGTCACGGTGAGCGACGACATCGCCGACCTCACGCCCCAGGTGATGTCAACGCTCGACGTCATCGTGCTCTACACCTCCGGCACGCTGCCGATGAGCGAGGCCCAGAAGAAGGCATTCATGGAGTTCCTCGAGCGCGGGGGTGGCGTCGTCGGCATTCACTCGGCCAGCGACACCTTCCATGACTGGCCCTGGTTCGTGGCCATGATCGGCGGCGAGTTCGACGGTCATCCGTGGCACGAGAAGGTCGGGATCGTGCTCGACGATCCGCGCCATCCGGCCACCCGCCATCTCGCCGAGAAGCAGGCCGACGGCACCACCCGGGATCGCTTCGAGATCACCGACGAGATCTACCAGTTCAAGCAGTTGAATCCGGAGCGGTTCACGCTGATGTCCCTCGACACCACCAGCGTGACTCATGACGTCGATCCGGCGCGAGCCTACCCGTTGGCCTGGACCAGGCTCGCCGGAAAGGGACGGGTGTTCTACACCGCCCTGGGCCATCGACCCGAAGTCTGGCGCGATCAGCGCTTCATCGATCACGTGCTCGGTGGCCTTCGCTGGGCCGCGGGACGGGAATGACGCGACCTCAGCCGCCGGACACGGCCCGGGCGAAGAGTTCGATGGGATGCAGGGCGGTGGCCCCGGTGCCGTCGTGGATCTGATGTCGGCAGCTCGTCCCCGGAGCGCAGATCGAGGCGCCCACGGGCGCCGAGCGAACCGCCGGAAAGAGCTCCTGCTCGCCAATGGCCATCGACAGGTCGTAGCGATCCTTCATGTAGCCGAATGATCCGGCCATGCCGCAGCATCCGGTCGCGAGCACCGAGAGATTGCTTCCGGCCAGGCGCCGCAGGAGCCGCGCCGACGTCTCCGCGCCCCACAAGGCCTTCTGGTGACAGTGGGCATGCAGGAGGACCGGCGCCTCGATCACGGCCCCGCCAAGGAGTCGCGACGGCGGCGCGGGATGCGAGTCCCAGGCCCGATCGATGAACTCTTCGACCAGCATGGTCTTCGCGGCCAGATCGCGCAGCGCCGCAACCGATGGGTCGGAGCTTTTCAATCTGAGCTCGAGCCACTCGTCCTTGATCGCCGAGACGCAGCTCGGCTCGCATCCGACGATGGCGACGGCGCGGTGCCGCTCGGCGAGCTCCAGCAGGCTGCGGGAAGTGCGCCCCACCATCGTCGCCGCGGCATCGAGCATGCCGACGCTGATTGCGCTGCGACCGCAGCACCCGACGCCACTCGATTCATCGGGAAGCACCACGTGGTACCCGAGCGCCTCGAGCGACTGGATCGCGGCGCGGCCGATGTGCGGTTCGTTGTAGACCGTGAAGCAGTCGGGAAAGAGAAGGACCGTGGGCCGTTCGCCGGCTTGGCGAGTGGCGAGCGTGCCGCGAGTGCCGCGCGAGCGCGAGTCGGAACTGTTCGATCCTGCGGAGTGCGACCGCATCCAGGCATGCAGCGATCGACCGAATCGCGGGATCGATCGCCGCGAGTCGAAGCCGATGAGCCCGCTCGCCAGCCAGCGCATGGCGGCGGTGCCGTTGACTGCGTTGGCCAGCGGCGCACACGCCGAACCGACCCGATTGAGGGAGCGCACACCGGCGAAGACCCGTGCCGCCAGCGGTGGCCCGCCGCGGGCCTGGTGATGCTGGGCCAGATACTCCGCCTTCAGCTTGCTGATGTCGACATTGCTTGGGCACTCGGTCTTGCAGGCCTTGCAGGAGAGGCAGAGACTAAGCGTCTCGAGTGTCTCCGGGTCGCTCCAGGAGGGTGAGGCTCCGGCAGTCGAGCGGGGCGAGAGCTGCCCCGAGATTGCCAGTCGCAGGGCGTTGCCGCGGCCGCGGGTGGCATGGCGCTCGTCGAGGAGCACGCGGTAGCTCGGGCACATGGTGCCGCCGGGCGTGAGGCGACGACAGATGCCGGCGCCGTTGCACATGTCGACCGCGTGGTCGAAGCCGTGTTCGCGCTCGTAGCGAAAGTGCGTCGCGGTCTCCGGCACGCGCACGAACGACTCGTGCGGTCGCACTCGCAGGTGACTGACCATCGGGTCCGGGGCGACGATGTTGCCCGGGTTCATCCGTCCCTTCGGATCGAAGATCGCCTTGATCTCGCGGAACCCATCGCAGAGTTCGCGCCCGAAGTAGCGCTCGAGGAAGGGCGAACGCACCCGACCGTCACCGTGCTCGCCGGAGAGGGCCCCGTCGTAGCGGCTCACCAGATCGGCGATCTCGCCGGCAATCGACTGCATCACTTCGAGATCGTGGGCATCGCGCAGGCAGATCAGCGGCCGGATGTGCAGGCAGCCGACCGAGGCGTGGGCGTAATAGGCGGCAGTCGTGCCATGCTTCTCGACGATGGCCCGGAACTCGCGCACGAACTCCGGCAGTCGGAGCGGATCGACCGCAGTGTCCTCGACGAAGGTGATCGGCTTTCGCAGTCCCGGCACGCCGTGGAGGAGCGGCTCGCCGGCCTTGCGCAGCTTCCACGCCGCGGCCATCGCCGCCGCGTCGCTGTGGGCGGCGATGGCGCAGTGCGGCAGGAGCTCGCGCAGGGCGGCGAAGCGAGACTGAATGGTGGCGGCGTCGTCGGCGAAGTACTCGACGTAGAGCACCGCCCCGAGCGCTCCTTCGCGCGGCTGCGGCATGATCTCCACGTAGCGGCGGTACTCGGCGTTGGCGAGGGCCATCGAGATGACCACGTCGTCGACGAGTTCGACTGCCGCCGGGTCGGTGGCGAGGATCGGCTTCAACGTGTTCAGGGCGTCATCGACGGTGGCGTAGCCGACGATGGCCAGACCGCGGCTCTTCGGTCGCGGCACGAGCCCAAGGGTCGCGTCGACCACGGTCGCCAGCGTTCCCTCGCTGCCGCAGACGAGTTTGGCAAGATTCACCCGGTCAAAGGTGCCCGGCGTTGATCGCTCGATTGCGTCGAGGACCAGATCGAGGTTGTACCCATCGACATGGCGCTTGATCTTCGGAAAGCGGCGACGGATCTCCGGCGCCAGTCGACCCACCACCTCGGCCACGCGCCGGGTGATCTCCCCCACTTCGCGGTCGCGCTCGCCGGCGCCTTCGTCGAAGCGAAGGCGCCTGCCATCGGCCAGCACCACATCCATTCCGAGCAGGTGCTCGACGGTGCGGCCGTAGAGGATCGACCATGCGCCTGCGGAGTTGTTGCCGATCATGCCGCCGAGGGTCGCGTGGGAACTGGTGGCGACATCGGGGCCGAACATCACGCCGTGCGGGGCCATCTCGGCGTTGAGCTGGTCGAGGACCACGCCCGGCTCGACGCCCACCGTCGGCGCGCCGTTCGCCCCGCGGGGCTCGAAGCTGTGGACGCGGCGGCAGTGCGCGGAGAAGTCGACGACCAGAGCTCGATTCACCGTCTGCCCCGCAAGGGCCGTGCCTCCGCCGCGCGGCAGCACGGCGACCCCGTGGGCCGCCGCGATGCGCAGGGCTTCGATGCCGGCGTCGACCGACCGCGGGATGACCACGCCGAGCGGTTCGACCTGATAGAGGCTGGCGTCGGTCGAGTAGAGCATCCGATCGTGGAGACCGAAACGCACGTCGCCATTCACACCCGCGGCGAGGTCGCGGGCCAGTGCGGCGAGCGGAGCATTCTGATCATGCTGATCATGCTGATCATGCTGATCATGCAGGGCATGCTGAGCATGCGCCGAGCTCGCCCCCCCGGCCCCAGGGCGGTTGCTGTCGAGAACCGGGAGCCTCACTTCGTCTCGCCTGCCGTGTCATCGCCCGCGGGCGGAGCCTCGAGCGAGGCGATGGCGTCGCGAATCCCCTTCTCCAGGGCCTCGCGGCGGAATCCGACATGCACCGAGTGCACGATTCCGTCGGAACGCACGATCACGGTCGTTGGAATGCCGGCGATCTGGAAGCGCGTGTTGGCTTCGCCGTCGAGATCGAGCGCCACCGGCAGGGTGTACTTGTTGCCGCTCCAGAAGTCGTTGATAAGCGCTCGGCGCTTCTCGAGCTCGTTCTCCTTCTCGGAGACGTTGATGGTGTAGATCGAGACCGGCGCCTGCTCGTCGCGGAAGGCCGCGGCAACTTCGTGGAGGGCCGGCATGGCCGCGCGGCAGGGCCCGCACCAGGTCGCCCAGAAGTCGAGGACGATCACCTTGCCACGAAGCTCGCCAAGCTTGACGGTCCCGCCCTCGAGGAGCGGCATCGTGAGGTCAGGCACGGGTGAACCCACCAGCGGCGACTGCGGGCGACCATCCTCGCCCGGCGGTGGCGGAGGTGGCGCCTTCGGAAGCGCCGCCAGGAGATCGACTCGCTGCTTCTGCCCTGGCTCGAAGACGAGCTCGCTGGCCGCTGGCGCTGTCTCGGGGATCGTGTACGTGAAGGTGTGCACGTAGCGCATCGCGGTGCCCGCGGGGACGAGCGGTCCGGAGCTGATCGTGGCCACCGCCGAGATCGGCAGGTTCCGCACCGGATCGAACACCAGCGAGAAGCTCTGCCCCGGGGCCTTGAACTCGATCGTGCGGCGTTCGGCGCCATCGACGGTGGCGTTGGTCACCGCGACCGGCACGACATCCGGAGTGCGGGGATGGAGCTGCATCACCGTCTCGGTCGGATCCGGTTCGCCGAAGACCAGAGCCAGATCGGGGAAGGGCAGATCCATGAAGGCGGTGAAGAGCACGTAGAAGGGCGACTCGTCATCCGAGATGCGGTAGTAGGCCTCCCCGTTGCTCTTGTGAAGTGCGGAGAGATGTCCGTCCCCGAGCCAGACTTCGAAGTCGCGCAGCGACACTCGAGCCCGGCGCGTGTCGTCGATGGTGCCCAGGAGAAGCCTGGCCTCGACCTCGTCGGCCACGCCGGCAGCGTCCCCTTCGGCGAGTTCGATCTTGACCGAGCTTGTGCCCTCCATGAACGGGTGCTTGCGGAAGGCTTCGAGAAACTCGGCGAAGGCTCTTGCGGCAGCGGGATCGGCAACCGGATCGGCCAAGGGATCCGCCAAGGGCGCGGGATTGGCGGGCGGCGCCTGATCCCCCGCCTGCGGCGCGAAGGCCCAGCTCGGCGAGGCGAGCGACAGCCAGAGGGCTGCGCCGACCGTCGGGGCGAGGAGAGCGACGACAGACAGATGTGAGAGCCGCATGCGTGACCTCGTCGGAATGGCGAGCGGAAGGCTCGCCGAGAAGCGAAGCGGCGAGATGCTACGTCGAGGTGGAATCGAGACGTGAACCGCGAGGCGCCTCTCGAATGAAACAGGGACGCCGGATCAGTTCCGGCGTCCCCGATCGTCGTCTGTCGATCAGTCAGGTGCGGGGCGCGGGGCGAAACCCCACGCCTCCCATCACCACGGATCGAATTCAGCCCTGACCCTTGGCGGCGCCGAGCAGGGCCTCGGACTCGGTCTGGAGCTTCTTCACCGTCTCGGGATCGAATCCGCTGTGAATGTGCGCAATCTTGCCCTCGGTATCGATCACGTAGGTGGTCGGAATGCCGTTGGGGCTGTAGTCGCTCGCAACCTTCTCCTCGGTGTCGATGAGCGTGCGGAAGGAGAACGCCTGCTTGCTCCAGAACTCGACGGCCTTCCGGGTCCGGTCCTCGACCGACATCGGGGCGCCCTGCTGGTTGTTCTCCCAGACGTTGACGCCGAAGACCTTGATGTCCTTCTTGTTCTCGACCGCCCACTTGGCGAACTCGTCGACCAGCGGCAGACCCTTGCGGCACGGTCCGCACCAGGTGGCCCAGAGGTCGAGCACCACGACCTGACCCTTGAGGTCGGCGAGCTTGACGGTGCCGCCGGCGTCGTCCTTGAGCTCGAAGGTCGGAGCGGGATCGCCCACCTGAAGCTTGGACATGAGCGATTCGAAGGTCTCGACCATCTTGCGGTCGCCCTTCTCGAAGACAATCGGCTTGGCAAGGGCGTCGGCGACGACCGGCGCGAAGGCGAAGCCGACGGTGACGGTCATTCCCGGAGGCGCGCCGGCGGGAGCGAAGTCGACGGCCAGCTTGTCGAGCAGACGGCTGGTGGCATTGATGGTCGCGAGGGCCTTGCCGTTGTCGGCGGTCAGCAGAACTTCGTCCTGACCGGCCTCGTTGGTGCGGTGGCCGGCGACCTTGAGGTTCTCGAGCGAGCCGGCGGAGAGGCCGCGCATCCAGTCGGTCGACTCCTTGCCGAAGCGGAAGTCGAGGTGCGGCAGCGGAAGGCTGAAGCCTTCGGCGACGCTGCCCAAGGTCTCGATGACGCTGTCATTCTTGATCGGAACGCCGACGAAGCGGCCGTCGAACTGCTCGGCTTCGACGTAGACCATCTTGTCGACACTGGTGATGGTCATGCCCGGCAGGTTGATGCGCAGGTCGCGGTCGTTGCCGAAGTCGACCGAGAGCTGCTCGTTCTGGGGACCCATCGGGGTCACCACTTCGATCTTCACGGTGTCGCTGATCGTCGCCGCCTTGCGGTACGACTCGGCCACCTTGCTGAGCAGTTCGGTGGCGGCCTTGACCGAAGCTTCGCTTCGGTTGTCGGCGGTGAACGCGGCGTCGAGACCAGCGGCTGGAGCCGCCGGTGCATCTGCCGGGGCCGGCGGAGGCGCCGCGGCCGGTGCTGAAGGAGGCGTGATCTGCGCAAACAGGCTGGTCACGACCAGCGAACTGCCGAGCGCCGCGAGGGCAACGAGACGATTCATTCGAAACTCCAAAGGGTCAGAAGGTTGGACAGACGGGCCGATCTGATGAGCCGATCCCAAGCGACCTGGCACCGGGCGGACACCGCCCGAGGACCAGACACCGCGACCGAACGCCCCGACCAGAAGCTCGGACTCAACCTCCAGACCCCGAAGGTCTGGCGCGGCCGAGCGCCGCCGTGCGTCAGTCGTTTCGACACCAACAGACCGAGATCCATTCCCGACGACGGGTCGGAAGGCCGGTCCCTTTCGCCGCGGCGGTCGGCCCTGATGCCCATGGACTCCGAGCGGTCCAGCATCGAGTGGGCGTCATTCCGCCGCGGAAAGCAGCGATCGTAGGCCTTCCCGCAGGCTCGTCCCGGCGGGGAGGCCCAGCCGCTGGTTGACATCGGGAAGGATCTCGTCCGAGGCGATCTCAAGGAGCGGCCGAAGCACGAACACCCGCTCGGCCATGCGGGGATGCGGCAGGTGAAGACCCGCTTCGTCGACCAGCCGATCCCCGAACAGGAGGAGGTCGAGATCGAGGGTTCGCGGCCCATTCCGCACCCCGGGGTGGCGCTGGCGACCGAAACGAGTCTCGATTGCCAGAAGCGACTCGAGGAGGGCCCGCGGCGAGAGCGTGGTCTCGACCGCAGCGGCCCCGTTCAAGTACCGGCCCTGGCCCGCGGGCCCGACGGGATCGGTCTCGATCAAGGCGCTGCGGCGGAGGAGCGAAACGCCGGGTGTCGAGGCCAGCGCGGAAAGCCCCGACTCGATCGTCGCCCGACGATTGCCGAGGTTGCTGCCGACGGCGATGTACGCCGGCTCCGCACTCGCCGCCCGAATAGGTGTCATCCCTGGGGCCTTCGACTCTCGGTCGAGCCATTGCGGGCGTGCTCCATCGACGGCGCACTCGAGGGCTCGCGGAGCTCCCAGATCAATGGGGGGACCTCCGCCTCGAGAAGCGCCAGCCGGAGCCACTGCAGGGCAATCAACGCCGATCGCTCGCGCACATCGCGGCGATCGCCGGTGATGCGGAAGTGTCGCGCCGACGCGCACAACTCGGCTGACTCGGCTGACGCGGCCGACGCGGACGACGCGGACGACGCGGCCGACGCGGACGACGCGGCCGACGCGGACGACTCGGCCGACGCGGACGACGCGGACGACTCGCCCGGCAGGGCCCTGCCGCGTGAACTTCGCTGGGCGAGGGCGATGAAGACCGTGCCGACCGGCTTGTCGGGAGTGGCCCCACCCGGACCGGCGATGCCGGTGATGGCCAGAGCGCAGGTTGCGCTGGTCCGCTGGAGGGCGCCACGAGCCATGGCCATTGCCACCGGCGCCGAGACCGCCCCGTGCGCCGCGAGCACCGCGCTCTCGACGGCGAGGTCGCGTTCCTTGAGCGCATTCGAATAGGAGAGGTAGCCACCGACGAAGAACTCGCTGCTGCCGGGCGTGTCGACGATGGTCGCGCCGAGCAGCCCTCCCGTGCAGCTCTCGGCCACTGCGAGCGAACCACCGCGGGCGACGAGCAACGCCCCGATGGCCGGCACCAGATCGTCCACGGAGGTGCCGAAGGCGTACGGCGCCCAGTGCCCATGGATCTCGGCGACGACTGCGGCAAGATCGCGCTCGGCTTCGCGGCGCGGACCCTCGGCGCGGATGCGGGCGGTGACCACACCTCCCGAGGCCGTGGTGCCCACGGAGGGATTCCGGGCGCGTTCCATCAGCGCTCCCAGCCGCTCGGCGGCGACTGACTCGCCCAGCCCGATCTGGGCAATCGACGCGGTGAGGATCACCCGCGAGTCGGCGTCGGCGCCGACGTGGGCGCGAAGCGCGGGCCCGACCAGGCCGCGGAACATCGCCTGCATCTCCCGCGGGGGACCGGGGAGGCAGAAGACCTTGCAGGAGCCGATTGCATCCGCGAGACCAGCAGCGGTCCCGTTGGGATTGTCGAGCAGGCGTGCGCTCGAGGGTCGCATCACCTGCAGGCGGTTGCTCGGACTCATCTCGCGACCACGCGCCTCGAACCACTGCGAGAGGTGGGCCAGCGCCGCCGCGTCTTCGACCAGGGCCTCGCCGGGAGTCACCACATCGCCGAGCGCATCGCGGGTCAGATCGTCGAGCGTGGGACCGAGTCCGCCGGTGACGACGATGGCATCACACCGCGTCGCCAGAGTCCGCAGCGCCGCGGCGATGGCCGCGCGATCATCCGCCACCGTGCGATGCTCGGAGGCCAGATACCCAAGCATGGCCAGCTCCGCGCCGAGCCACTGCGAGTTGGTGTCGAGCTGCTGCCCAAGCACGATCTCGTCGCCGATTGCGAGGATTGCCGCGCGCCGAGAAGTGAAGGACGAACCGGACATGGGGCGAGGGTAGAGAGGCGGAGGAATGAGGAATGAGGAAATAGGAATGAGGAATGAGGACCCGCTCGACGGATGGCCCGGGATGTGCCTGCCCGCGCCGTGCAGCGCATGCACGGCGCCGGCAGGCACAGGACGCGCGATCCGTCGAGCGGGTCCTCATTCCTCATTCCCTTTTTCCTCTCCGCCGATCCCGGCTCGTTCGGCGAGCCGAGATCAGCGAAACCCCGTCTTCCCATTCCCCACTTCGTGCATGGCCACGGCGTTGGTTGCGCGGGGGGTGCCGAGGGGGTATCCGGCGATGAGGACGACGCGGTCGCCGCGCGTGGCCCAGTTGCGCTCGAGGAGCAATGCGTCGACGCGCTCGGTCAGCGCCGCGAGGGTCGGCGGGGCCTCCATGAGGACCGGGGTCACGCCGCGCAGCAGAGTCATCTGCCGCACGGCGCGACCATTGGTGCTGAGCGCGACGATTGGAATTGCGAACTCGTTCTGGCTGAGGTAGCGGGCACCGCCACCGCTCTCCGACCAGACCACGAGCATGGCGGCGCGATTGTCGCGGGCGATGTACCAGACGCCGTGGGCCAGCGCGGCGGTCGGATGACCGGTCTCGATGAGCTTGCGCGGGGCGACGTCGCGGGCCATCGACGAGGCCACGTACTGCTCGGCATGCACCGCAATCCGGGCCATCGATTCGACCGACTCGACCGGCCAGCGCCCGACGGCGGTCTCGCCCGAGAGCATCACCGCGTCGACGCTGTCGAAGATCGCATGGGCCACATCACTGGCCTCGGCCCGCGTCGGCGTCGGCTGCTCGATCATCGACTGGAGCATCTGGGTGGCGACGATCGTGGGCTTTCCGGCGCCGCGAGCGGCGTCGATGATCCGCTTCTGAAGGACCGGCACCTGGGCGAAGTCGGTCTCCACACCGAGATCGCCGCGGGCGATCATCAGGATGTCGGCGGTGTCGACTATCGCGTCGAGATGCACGATCGCCTCGGGCCGCTCGATCTTGGCAACGAGCGGGATTCGTGCGCTGCCGGCACCGGAACTCCCCCGCACCAGCTCGGCAAGCTCGAGGAGGTCGGTCGCCGAGCGGACGAAGCTCATCGCCAGGTAGTCGAGCTCGTGTTCAATCGCCCACGCCACACAACGGCGGTCGCGCTCCGAGATCGTCGGAGCGCTGATGATCGCCTCCGGCAGATTGATGCCCTTCCCCGAGGAGATGCGACCTCCCTGCACCACGCGACAGCGAAGTCGATCGGGCGTCGACTCGATGGCGGTCATCCGCACCGCGCCGTCGTCGACCAGGACCGGCTGACCGACGGTGACGTCATCGAGAAGCTGGGCATAGGTGCTTCCAAGCACCACATTGCCCGCGTGATCGCGACTCCCGAGGACCTCGCCGCGCACGAATGAAATCAGCTCGTCGCGGGTCACCACCACTCCCTCGCCGTCGACACGCCCGACCCGCATCTTGGGGCCGGGCAGATCACCGAGGACGCCGAGCGTCACGCCCGATTCCGTCGCGACGCGGCGCACCTGAGCGAGCCGCTTCTCGTGGGTCTCCAGATCGCCGTGCGAGAAATTGAGGCGAAACGTGGTGGCGCCGGCGGCGACCAGCGATTCGCAGACGCCATCGGCGTCGGTGGCCGGGCCAAGGGTCGCGAGAATGCGGGTCAGGTGTCGTGGTGAGATGGGCATGTGCGGTGCGCTGATCGAACGTCTGTCCGTACTAGGAATCGCGTGCGGCCGCCTGCGCCTGGCGGGCGGCGAGGGCCACGATGCGTGCGTACTGCTCGATGAAGAACGCCCGGGCCCGGCGGCGCAATTCGTCGGCGGGAGTCGCCTCGACCGGCCAGATCTTCTCGTCCTTCCACTGCTCGCGCAGCCAGCCGTCGCGAAGGAGCGCCCGCGAGGCGGGATCGCCCAGACCGATCCGCCGCCCCCGCGGTCCGGTCAGTTCCGGCATCGCATCGAACAGCTCGAGCATCTGGCGAAGCACCGGATCGTCGGTGTCCGCCGCCACCGCAGGACGATCGCCGGCGCGCTCGGCCGCGCCGGGAAATGCCGGATGGGCGATGATCACCTTCCACGCTTCGCGAAGTTCGTGGTGCGAATCGATGGCCATGGCCGAGAAGAGCGGAGCGATGAAGGCCCGCCCGTTGCGATCGGGATTGGTCACCGCCGTGGCCAGCTCGTACGGGTTGACCTGATCGATCAACCGTTCGAAGTGCGGCGACTCGTACATCGATCGGCGCACCGGCATCCGTCGCAGTTCGTAACGACTCGGTCCGAGCGGCGGTGCGTCGAGCCCCTCGCTGCCGACGCCCGCGGTCGACGAACCACCCTCGCCCCGGGGCTTGAACTGCCACAGGGCCTGCCCCGCCTCCGAGAGCGTGAACTCGATGAAACGCTGAGCGAGTTCCGGATCCGGCGCCCCCCGAAGCACGGCAATCGGGTCGGCGTCGATCCGCGTCTCGCCTGCCGGATCGACATAGCCGACGCGATCGCCGCCGCCGGCGTCGAGCACCGCCTGGGCCTCATAGCGACCGTAGAAGTCGATGCAGATGCCGGCGGCCGCGTCCCCTTGGGCGACATCGATGGGCCCGCGAGCGCTGCTGGCCGAGAAGGAGCGGGCGTTGGCGGCGGCGCGGCGCAGGATGGCCCAGCCCTCGTTCCACCCGCGGCGGAGCAGGATGGCCTCGAAGGCGGTCGAGATCGATCCCGACTGCGCCGGGTTCACCAGCGAGACATGCCCGAGCATCCGCGGATCGCCGAGGTCGGCCCAGCGCGTCGGCTCGGGCATGCCCAGCTCCGCGAGCGCCTCGCGATTGAAGACGATGCCGAAGCCGGAGAGGGCCACGCCGAACCAGTGACCGTCGGCGTCCCACAGCGGATCGTCGCCGATCAGATTGACGTCGCCGTAGACCTCATGCAGGAACGACTCGTCGAAGGCCACCGGCTGGAGGACCGTGGTCGACCGCTTCTCGCCGTCGACTTCGACGTCAATTGGCTTTCGCAGCTCGATGAACTCGTACGACCCGCCGCCGAAGAGAAGATCGGCGCTGCCCCCGAGCGTGTCGCCGGCGCGGAGGGCGGCGCGGTACTGGGCCAGCAGCATGCGGCGGATGTCGCTGGTTCCGCCAGGCGTGTTCCAGATCACGTTGACCGGCTCGCCGTACTTCGCCTGATGCCACGCCGAGAAGGCCTCGCCGAATTCGACGCGGATCTGCTCGTTGTGAGGCGAGATGATGATGAGCCGACGTCCCTCACCGCGACTCGACGACTCCGCAGGACGAAGCCAGAGCGGCAGCGCGATCAGGACGGCAAGCGTGAGGATGACGAGGACGCGGGCCATGGTCGATTGGCCTCAGCGCCCGACGCCCTCGGCCCCGGCCTCGGCCCCGGTTGCCACGGAACCCGCTCGGCGAAGAGTCTCGACACCGCCGCGCAGGGCCGCGTGAAACGCGACCGCGGCGGCGCGGACCGACTCCATCCAGCGCGGATCGGCGGCGTCGAATGCGTGGATCACCGCCCGGCTGGCGTTGACGATGGCCCCGCGACCGTCGGCGTTGAAGCACGACATGGCCTCGGCGACGCCGGCACCCTGGGCCCCGAAGCCGGGGACCAGGAAGATCTGCCGCGGCATCAGCGCTCGAAGCCGCAGGGCGTCCTCCGCCTTGGTCGCCCCGACCACCGCCCCAAGGGCGCTGTAGCCGTGGGCGCCGAGAGCGTTCTCGCCGAGCCGGGCGATCATGCCGGCGACGAGATCGGCAACCGCGCGGCCGTCGGCAAGTCGCGCCGTCTGAAGTTGATCGCCACCGGGGTTGCTCGTTCGCACCAGGGCAAACGCCCCGCGATCGGCCCGCAGAAATGGACGGATGCCGTCGTCCCCGAGATACGCGTTGATCGTCACCCAGTCGCTGGCCCCGGCGAAGGCGGCCTCGGCGTAGTGCTCTGCGGAGACTCCGATGTCGCCGCGCTTGGCGTCGAGGATCACCTCGAGACCGTTGCAATCGGCGTGGGCGACGACGCGCTCGAGCGCAGCGACTCCCGCGCTCCCGAACCGCTCGAAGCAGGCCGACTGCGGCTTGACGCAGGGCACGACTCCAGTCACCGCCTCGATGAGTTCGCGCGAGAACCGTTCAATTGCATCGACCGGTGAGCCGGCGACGGCCGCGACGGCTTTGGGAATTCGTTCGACCACCGGGTCCAGACCGACGCACGCCGGTGACCCAGCACGCTCGATGGCCTCAAGCAGTCGATCGGCAGGGTGCGTGGTGGGCATGTCTGGTCTGTCGCGGGTGTCCGTCACTTCTTCTGAATGAACGGCATCTTCACCACTTCCGCGGCGACCGTCGTGCCCTTGAGGTCGACGCCGAGCCTGGTGCCGGGGGCCACACGGGAGGGGTCGACGTAGGCCATCGCAATGGGCTTGTCCAAGGTCGGGCTCAGGCAACCGCTGGTCACCACCCCGACGGGCGTGCCTTCGGGCGACAGCACGGCCATGCCCTGACGGGCGCTGCGGCGGCCCTCGAGCGCCAAGCCGACCAGCCTCTGCTTCGGTCCTTCCTGACTGATCCGCTTGAGCGCCGCCTGGCCGATGAAGGTGCCGACGCGCTCGTCGTCGGCGCCCTTGTCGAGCTTGACCGCGAAGTCGAGACCGGCGGAGAGCGGGTCGATCTCCTCGGAGAGTTCATGGCCGTAGAGCGGCATGCCGGCTTCGAGACGCAGCGAGTCGCGGGCCCCGAGACCGATCGGCTTCACCACCGCATCGGCGGCGCCGACATCCTTGAGAAGCATGCTCATCGCCGGACGAGCCATGCGGGCCCCGAGGATGATCTCGACGCCGTCCTCGCCGGTGTATCCGGTGCGACTCACGATCATCTTGAGGACCAGGAGGTTCTTCTCGACGAAGCGGTACTTCCTGAGAGTCGGCACTTCGCGCGAGAGCTTGGCGATGATGTCCATCACCTTCGGACCCTGGATCGCCACCATCGCGGTGCTCTCGGTCTGGTCCTCGAGCTTGAAGACGTCCTCGCCGCGGACGGCGGCGAAATGCTCGAGCAGCTTGGCTCGATTCGAGGCGTTGCAGACCATCAGGTATTCGTCGTCGTCGAAGCGATAGACGATCACGTCGTCGCGGCACCCGCCCTGCTCGTTGAGGACCAGCGAGTACCGGCACTGGCCGTTCTCCATCCCGAAGATCTGCCGCGAGCAGACCCGATCGAGAAAGCGCCGGGCGTGCCGACCGGTGAACTTCAGCCGTCCCATGTGCGAGACGTCGAAGAACCCGCCGCTGTTCCGCACCTGGTGGTGCTCCTCGATGATCGAGGTGTACAGGAGCGGCATCTCCCACCCCGCAAACGGCACCAGCTTGGCGTGGTGCTGCTTGTGCAGTTCGAGAAACGGAGTGGTGCGGAGCGGCTCGGAGGTGGCGGTCGCGGACATGGCGAGGAGGGTAGGAGAGGCGAGGGATGAGGATCCGCTCGACGAACCGCGCGTCGTGTGCATGGTGCACCTCGTGACGGAAGAGGGATCAGGAATGAGGAATGGGGATCCGCTCAACGGATTGCCCGTCGTGTGCCTACCCACGCCGTTCGCCGCCCGCATGGCGCCGGCAGGCACATGACGCACGGGCCGACGGACGGATCCTCATTCCTCATTCCTCTTCCCTACTCCGCCTTCTTCAGCTTCTCCACTTCCCGCTCCAACGCTTTCAGTCTTCTCGCCATTCCGTAGAGGTCGCGGCCGACGAGGGCGTTGCGCTTGGCGGCGTCGATTTCGATGGCGGGGATTCCGCCGACCTTGGCGCCGGCGGCGATGTCGTCGACGATGGCGGTCTTGCCTGCGGCCTGCACCATGTCGCCGATTGCGAGGTGTCCGGCGACGCCGACCTGGCCGCCGAGGACCACGTAGTTGCCCACCTGGACCGAGCCGCTCACGCCCACCAGCGAGACGAAGAGGCAGTGCTTGCCAATTGTGGTTCCGTGGCCGATTGAGATCAGATCCGCGAACTTGGTCCCCTCGCCGATGCGCGTCTCCCCCATCGCCGCCCGCTCGATTGCGCAGCCGGCGCCGAGTTCAACGTCATCTTCGAGCACCACCACGCCCGCCTGCGGAATCTTGTGATGCCTGCCCCGCGAGGTGGCGTACCCGAAGCCATCGTGCCCGACGACCGAGTTGGCGTGGAGGGTGACTCGATTGCCCAGCACGCAGTGGTCGTAGACGACCGCGTTGGGATAGAGGACGCAGTCGTCGCCGAGTCGGGAGTTCTGCCCGACGTAGGCGCCGGGATAGAGAACGCAGCGCTTCCCGAGAATCGCCCCGCACTCGACGACCGCGAGCGGATGGATGGCGCACTCCTCGCCAATTGAGGCGTCGCGGTGCACGTGGCTTCCGGCGCTGCGGGAGGCTTCGGCCGAGGCGGCAGCGGCGGTGGTTGCGGGAGCACCGCCCGCGTGCGGATGAGTGCGGAACCCATAGATCGCCACCATCGCCTCGCGGAAGGCGAAATAAGGATCGGCGGCCTCGAGTCGGCTGACTCGAGCAGGCGTCGCCAGCGTCGGCAGCACGATGACCGCAGCGGCCCGCGTCGATTCCAGGAATCGCAGGTACTTCGGATTGGCCACGAAGGTGACCTCGTCGGGTCCCGCGGAGTCGATTGCGGCGCAGCCGCGGATTGGGATCGACCCGTCGCCGACAAGGGTGGCGCCAATCCGTGTGGCCAGTTCACCGAGCGACATCGAGCCCCGGGGCAAGCTCCCGGCGGTCGCCCGCGGGGAGGCGTCGCCGACCGGGCGTGCCGATGGCCAACCGAGGCTTCCAGCGGGAGGGTGTTGCGACGGTTCCGACATGGTGCAGGGCGAAAGTATCGGCCGCGCGCGCGCTGGTCAAACTGCCGGTCGAGCCGCGGCCCGCGGCGTCCGGGTCGCCTTGTGAGTCCCGTCAGCGCCCGGTATTCTCCGCCCGGCCATGCTGGCCCCGTTCCACCCACAGGCGCACGCTCGGCGAGTGCTGCGAATGCTCGCAGCATCGATCGTCGTCGTCTCCTTCCAAAGCGGGGCGATCGCCCAATCCGGGCGCTCCTCGCCGCCGCCAACCCCTCCTGCCGATGCCGCGCCCCCCGCGGCGCCCCGGCCGCCGGCAGCCCCAGGTGACGAGGAACTCCTTGATCGCCCCATCGGTCGGGTGCTGATCAACGGGCTCTCCCGAGTCCGCGAGCAGGAGATCCGCACCAACATTCGCGTCGCCCCGGGGCAGCCCTACGACCCGCTGGCGATCCGAGACGACGTCAACACCCTCTATCGCCTCGGGCAGTTCAAGACGGTCTCGGCCCAGGGCCGGGTCGAATCCGACGGCACGGTCTCGCTGACCTATGTCGTGCTCGAGCAGGCCCTGATCGCGACGGTGCAGACGGTCGGCAACAAGGTCATCACCGATCAGGAGCTGCGGGCGGTGATCCCGCTCTTCGCCAACGCCCCGCGCGACGACTTCCTGGTCGAGCAGTCGATCCGCGACATCAAGAATCTGTACCGCACCCGAGGCCACTATCTCGTCGACGTGCAGATCGACGAGTCGCGGCTTCAGGACGAGGGCATTCTGATCTTCAAGATCATCGAAGGCCCCCGCGTGCGGGTGCGGGCCATCGAGTTCGAGGGCGTCAATTCGTTCAAGCCGCAGGAGCTCTCCTCGCAGCTCAAGACCAAGCCCTTCTTCTTCCTGTTCCGAAAGGGACAACTGGATGAGGACGTGCTGCTCGACGACGTGGCCACGCTCAACCGGTTCTATCGCGACCGCGGCTTCGTCGACGTGCGGGTCGATCGACGGATCGCCCTGAGTCCAAACAATCGCGAGGCCAAGGTGATCTTCGTGGTCGCCGAGGGTCGGCAGTACCGGGTGCGGAAGATCGAGGCGTTCTCGAGTTCGCCGCTGGCGCCCAAGCCGCTCACTGCATTCGCCCCCGAACAGATCATCGCCCTGCTGCCGATTCAGCGCGGCGATGTCTACTCGCAGGACCTGGTGCGGCGCAGCGTGCGGGTGATCGAGGACTCCTACGGCCTGCTCGGTCACGTCGACGTCAGAGTCGACGAGGCCAGCGTTCGAGTGGGCGAGGAGCCGGAGATCGACCTGCTCTTCTCGATTGCCGAGGGTCGGGCGGCGACGACCGGGCTGGTTCGGATCCAGGGCAACTTTCTGACCCGTGACAAGATCATCCGCCGCGAGACGCGACTGCAGCCGGGTCGCCCGCTCGACGGCCGTGAAGTCCGCGAGACCGAGGAACGCCTGCGGCGCACCCGTCTCTTCGGCGAACCGGTGCGGGTCGTGGTGCAGCAGCCGCAGCCGGAGGACGCTCTCGCGCCCACCGACGACGGGACCGAGACCCGCGACGTGCTGATTGAGATCAAGGAGCGCAACACCGGTTCGGTCAACTTCGGCCTTGCGGTGGGCACCGACTCGGGGCTCTTCGGCGAGATCTCGATCCGTCAGGACAACTTCGACATCGCCGACCCGCCGGAGTCCTTCAACGAACTGATCTCCGGTCGGGCCTTCCGCGGCGCCGGCCAGCGCTTCTCGATCGGGATTGCCCCCGGTATCGACATCAGCACCTTTTCGATCAACTTCGCCGAGCCGCGACTGCTCGAGACCGACGTCGGCTTCAACGCCGGGTCGTTCTACCGGATTCGCGCCTTCGACGATTACGACGAGTACCGGCTCAACTTCAACATGGGGCTGGGGCTGCGGCTGGGCGACATCTGGCAGCTTGGAGTGACGAGTCGCGTCGAGCGCATCAATCTCGACGACGTGGCCACCGATGCGCCGGTGGACGTGTTCGAGGTGGCCGACGCCTCATGGCTGACGGCGCTGGGAGTCCGCGCCGTGCGCAACACCTTGGACAGGCCGCTGCGACCCAGCCGCGGCACCGTCTTCGAACTGGCCTTCGAGCAGGTCGGCGCCCTGGGCGGCGATTTCACCTACCCGGTGATCCGATCCGAGTACACCCAGTTCTTCCTGGTCGACGAGGACTTCCTCGGACGGAAGTCGACGCTTCGATTGAACCTGCAGGCGAACTACATCTTCGACGACGCTCCGACGTACGAGCGCTTCTTCCTCGGTGGTCGTTCGCTCCGCGGCTTCGAGTTCCGAACCGTCTCGCCCAGGGGCATTCGAAACGACACCGGCACGCTGGGGAATGATCCGGTCGGCGGCAACTGGCTCTTCTTCGCCGGAACGCAGTACGAGTTCCCAATCTTCGGCGAGTTCATCAACGGCGTCGCCTTCGTCGACAGCGGCACGGTGACCGACGACATCGGCTTCGACGAGTACCGCGTCGGCATCGGCGCAGGAATTCGGCTCTACATCCCTGCCTTCGGTCCCGTGCCGATCGCCCTCGACTTCGCCTACCCGATGGTCGAGCAGGATGGCGACGACGAGCAGTTGTTCAGCTTCAGTGCGGAGTTGCCGTTCTGAGAGGTCGGCTCGCGGCGACCGGGCGCGTCGGCTGCGCCTCCGCTTGTGAGGCATCCAGGAATCTCGACGTGCGGAGCGCGCAACAACCCCGCGCACGCACCCAGATGTGCAACCCACTGCAATTCCTCCTGCCCCCCCGCGCCTGTTTCTCCGTGTCCTCCGTGCCCTCCGTGACCTCCGTGTCACAAACCTCCTGCGCAGGACGTGATGGAATGCGAGTGGGCCTCGATGCACTGCGCAGGTGACGCTCCGGCCGAGCTGGTGCTCGGCGGTCCAAGGGGGGCGTGCCGCGCCAGCTCGGCGGTCCAAGGGGGGCGATGCAGGGCTCGTGGACGAACGCACGGCTGGCAAACCGGCCGTGGCATCCAGGAATCTCGACGTGCGGAGCGCGCAA
>Ga0163151_10001914_pt1 | contig 33843 bp, 38 predicted proteins | sample OliLakLV19MP5IB2_FD_145596 | JGI IMG/M metagenome (GOLD analysis project Ga0163151, IMG submission 145596) | Freshwater microbial mat bacterial communities from Lake Vanda, McMurdo Dry Valleys, Antarctica - Oligotrophic Lake LV.19.MP5.IB-2 | ecosystem: Environmental > Aquatic > Freshwater >... | reverse complement strand
GAGAATATTTTGGTCAGTGTTTTGAAGTGGAACAAAAAAACTGCCAAAAAGCGGTAAGTCAGCTAACTAAAAATTGCCTCAAAGATTTAGAAGTTCCTAAAAGCGTTCGCCTGGCCACGGCAGGGCTAAAACTTGGTCACAAATTAGGTCGCTGTATTGGCGCACGCTATGAAAAAAATATGATTCAGAAAAAGAAAAAAGATTCTATTTGCGTGGAGCTCAAACAATGGCTCTAGTAAAATTACTTTTTATTCCACTAATAATTTCTTTTGGATTGGAAACTCTAAGCTACGCTTGCTCGCTAACCGAAGAGGACATGGTCGAATTGCGCCGATATATGCGCAGTAAGTGCGAGAGTGACCTAGTCGTATCCGAAGAACTCTTTGGTTTTCCGGACCTTGAGGGCGCAATCCGGGAGGCATCGACCCTTGGTGGGAATCTCGGTGCTGCCGCCAATAACGTAGTAATGGTGCGCAAGCTGCCCGAATCTCGAAGAGAGTTTTCTCGACTCGGAGCATTTGGAGGAAGGCTGCATATGGCGTCTATCGTTTCCGCTGGCTGCACAAAAGTAAAATTTAATAAAGACCTCGGAGATTTGGTAAAAATGGAGCTGCCGGATCAAATGGAAGCGCTAAATATTGGTGGAAAATCAATTTGTAATTCCGCTGAAAAAAAGCTTACGGAATTTCGAGAGCCAGAGTTTACTGGGGAATGTTCAAATGAGAGCGTTTTGGCCTATCCAGAAAAAAAAATAGAGATTAACTTTTCAAGAAACCCTGCCCAGGCTACATTCAAAAGCAAAGGTGACCCCACAGCCGCCGGTGAAACTAGGCGTCCGATTACAGTAGATTATAAAAACATGCGAATAATTTACTCTCTTCCTTTTGTTGACCCCAATGGCAAGCTACTAGAGGTTTCAGCGGCACAAAAGAATTCCGTTGAAGAACAAATTAGAAGTAATTTAGAAGAATTTATTCAAATGCACGACTGCTGCACAGTAGGTCCAAAGTCACCCGAAGAAAAAAAAATCTGCAGTAGATTTAATTTAAAATATGTAACGCAGAAAGCGAAAAACAAATCCCCTGGCAAGCCAGGAGTAAAATAAATTAATACCCCGGATATCGTCCCAGTGAGTAGCCGCTCACCATGTTTTCTTGCATACGGGGTACAATCAGCAACTTTGCAGCCGACACATAGGCGATGTCTGCGGAGCCTTTAAAGCCGTGAAGTAAAACATCAACTTTACCGTTAGGCCTAACTCGAAAAATCTTGCCACTCACCCAGTCAGACACTAAATAATTACCGGCGTTATCTACCTCAAGTCCATCCAGATTACCTAAAGGCTTTTGTGTAATTTTAGTAATGCGTTTGCTGGTAAGCCCAATCGAATAAAGGTTTCCCACATTTTTACCCGACCAATCCTGAGTAAAACCCCAAGCAGCTGCTACCAGCTGATTTCCTAAGACCAATAGGCCATTTGGAGACTCTAGATTTTTTCCTTCTATAAATACCGAAACTTTGTCGTTTTCAATCCGATAGATTCGTGACGTTAACGTGTCAGAAACATAAATTCGGCCTTGATTATCAATCGCCAGATCATTCAAAAACTTTGCTCCATTAATTGCTATCGTGGTTTCTATTTTTTGTTCAGCAATATTTATTTTTACAACCTGATCGATATCGGTAACCCACAAAATACCTTTGTGAGACCGCATTCCTTTGGGGGCATTTAAGCCAGTAATCCACTGAGGATTAATTACCTTACCATTCTTATCGGCCTTCAATATAAAGCCATTTCCGTCTTTTTCATCAGGCTTACCAGCTACATTAGAAATAAAAATCGCATTTGAACCGATGTCAAAGAAGACGCTCTCGGGTGTGTCGATCCCCTCTTTAATCGTCCATAATGATTTATAGGGGGATTTATCGTTTTCTTTTGAAATATCAATTGAAGCTGAAGCTATCAAAGTTAAGGCCAGTAAATAAATCATGTCACACTCCCAGTTGAGAATATGATACTAGCGCGCTTTGTTTTATTTGCAAGACGGATTAGGCTGCTTGTTTTTTACTGACTGCTTTGGCGTTGAGCTGGATTAAAGCGTCGCGAAGATTGTTGTGGATTTCTGCAAAACGAATGACTCCACTTTTGGTGAGCTCTTCACGGAGAAAGGGGCTCAAGCCACAGATGCCCAATTCAGGTGCTTTTTTTCTTAATAATCGTTGTAGATTGGCCAAAAATTGAAGGCCGTGACTTTCAATTATCGTAACTTCTCTAAAGCTAATAACAGCTACGACAAAATCTAATTTTGAGACTTCATTTAAGCATAGGTCATACTGAGCTTGCCCGCCACCAGACAAGGGACCAACTAGAGTAATCGCCAAGAGTTTATTCTTCTCCGCGATTAAATAGTTAAAGCCTGCAATGGAATCTTTTGGAGCGTTTTCCAATCTACGTACCTCTTCGACTATTTTACCATTTTATTTAGCAATGCTTAAGATAAAACTCCGAAGTCTCTTACTGAGACATCATAGAGCCATTATTGATATCAATGGCCTGTCCCGTAATAGAACGCTGAACGGGCGAGACCAAATATTCGACTAGAGCGGCAATTTCTTCGGGCTCACTCCATTTAGCGAGCGGCTGAAGCTCCATTTGTTCTTTATAAATTTGCTCAAATGGCTTATTCATAGCGCTCCCCAAAAAATCCAGCCCCTCCTTTGCCATTTTTGTGTTTACCCACCCTGGGCAAATAGCATTCACCAAAATATTATCTTTAGCCCAATCAAGTGCTAACACGCGAGTAAGTCCTAAAATTCCCGTTTTGGAGGCACAATAGGCGGAATAAGATGGCACGCCCATTTTACCGAGTACCGACGAGACAAATATCATGTGTTTATAAGGTACATTTGATTTCTTGAGCGCCGCTAAACACTCGTGGGCTAAAATGTAAGGACCCGTGAGATTCGTCCTAATGATTTCATCCCAACGGTCTGTGGCACCGTAAATATTTACCCCACCTATTCCCGCATTGGCAATAACCCCCATGAGGTTGCTTTCCAGTAAACCATTTGCTCTAAATTTTTCTCGCAATAATTTGGCATCAGAAGTATCACACGCAATCACGGTATGCTCTAAACCCGGAGGCAATAAGTTTTTTGTTTCTTCAAGATTCTCGCGATTTCGCCCTAATAAAAAGACTCGTGCACCAAAAGCATGGGCCAACCTAATAGCCATCGCACGCCCAATGCCACTCCCTGCGCCTGAAATTACAAATGACTTCATTTAAGTTTACCAAGTTGTGAAAGTTCATTACCCATAAGCTTTACCTCACCTTCAATCAAAGTTTTTCGCCTATTGAGATTATTGATCTCTCCAGTCAAACCAGCTTCATTTCCAGTTGGCACTGTCCACTCTTCAAAATCTTTTCGGTTAGCATCTTCCAGTAGTTTTTTCTTAAAATCAATATCTTCGCCGATAGTATGTAGAAGCCGTCTTTTTTCATGGATTTCTTGATTCAAAAAAGCCTTTCGTCCCAGATAATATTTTTCTAAAAAGGCCGCACGCTTTGTCAAATCACAAATTTCACGATATTCGAGTCCCTGTAGTCCATACTGGTATCCATGATCTGGTCGGCAAAATAGTTTAAGGCCATAAGAATATCCTTGATAATATTTTGTCCTATCTGCCGTAATACCTTCTTTCAAACACTGACCAAAAAATTCTTCTTGGGTTTCTTTTGCGCGGCCGTCTAAGGCTACTTGTACACCACGCTGATACCATTTCATGTCCTCACAGAGCACTTTAGTTTGAGTGCTACACGCCGACAATATTATGATATTTAGTCCCAATAAAAAAAAGCTAAGTAAAGCCTTCATGTTTTTAATCCTAATTTATAACTTCTTTTTCGCAATAACTTGCTCTACAATATTAATTAAATTCTGCCATTTTATAGGTTTATGTAAAACTGCATGGGCTTTTTTTACGATGTCGGCATCTTCCTCTCCCATATAACCCGTTAAAACAACTATTTTCGGCCTGTGCTTCTCCAGCCTTTCAACGCCCTCAATGATGAATTTTCCATCTCCATTGTTCATTCTTAGATCTGTAATTACGAGATCAATTTTATTTTCCGCGATAATTTTTAGTGCTTCATGCCCATTTTTAGCAGTCAAAACTCGGCATTCGGCTAATTTAAGTTCCTCAGATATGAGCTCTCTCAGATCCTCCTCATCATCGACCACTAAAACTACCTTACCTTTAAGCAATGCTACCTCTTTTTGTGGGACTTCTGCCAACAACTCGCCAAATTTACTCGCTCCAATGACTTTTTAGAGGCCATAAAAGTTTGCGCGGCATTGGGCTCGAGTTTATTTGCCCACTCAGAATTATCAAAAAAGGCAATGGCTGAAGGAATTCCAGCAAGAGCCTCAACAAAGGTTAATTCCACCATATCACTTAGTGGCAATTGAATTCGAGTAAATTTGCTGCGAAGTTTTTTGTCTATTTGACGAACGATATCCGGCGTTTTGCTTTTAGGCCGCTGGAGAACACAGACGGCTTGGCTTCTTTCACAACCCGCATTTGTACAGCCGACACCTGATTTTAAAAATGGTTGCAAGCGCCCTCCCACCCAAATGAGCTCTTCAAAAACTATTCCATTTTTTGCTTCATTACCCACCCAAAAATTATCTAGTGCTCCTACTGAAAAAATCTTTGCCGGCTTTTGCTCAAACACTTCTGAGTAAACTGTAAAATCACTTAATTGGCGCTTGCCCTTGGGCGACTTTGCACCAATCTCTTCAAAACCACAGACGAAAACTTTGGCCTTTCCATTATAGATGTGTGAAACTTTCGCTTCGACTTCGTCGGAACCGGGACAGACTTGCCCCCAGGTGGATAATGAAAAAACAAATGTGAATATTAGACTAAGGGATTTTAGTATTTTCATAATATTTCGATGCCTTTATTATCCGCTCAAAATAACAAAATTCGCTATCAATATTCGGATCTTGTGACAGTTTTGGACCTATTCCTAAGCCTATTAAGATTTAGAATTAATACAACGCCTTTGGCATTGGCAGATCTATTGCAATTGCGAGTAGCACCTAGGTATTTTATGGAGGATAGTTTTGTGTTAAATCGATTAGGGCTCATAATAGTGATTTTAAACTTCGGGATAAGTTCTCAGGCTCAAAACTATGGCGTTATACCAAATGGACTTTCGCATCCCCAGCAGGAACAGCTTAACTCAGTTGCTGGAAGTCTTGAAGAAGGTTTGGGGCAAACACTTACGAATGACGAACTTCGAGAATTGGCAGTGGCTGTGGCGCTAGCTGATCTAGAAAATCCCAACCTAGTACGCATCGGTAAAAAGGGAGATAGAAAGTCGCTTAATGTTTTATTCTGCTATTGGCTTAACTTCGCCTACGGACTTAGCTCTAAAAGTGGCGGCATTTGTGCAGATGTTTGGGGCAATCAATATACGGTCCAATCCTCGGGTATAGGATTTCATTTTGGACTCTCAGGTCGCCTCACAACGATTTTATATACGGGCGCCTCTAAAATGGACGTCACTGGCACTTATAAGTACGGAATCATGGCCGAAGGAGCATCTGCCTTTGTTGGCGGTCATGTTGGTTACTTTCAAAATAGTTTTGGAACCCAAAATCTCATCTTAATTGGTTGGTCTCACGGACTTATCCTAGGCGCGTCTGGGAACATCGGGTCTAGGAACATCGGGCCGAGCGAAGGCTTAGGTCTCGCAATTAAACAACTGAAAAAATAAAAACAACCGCCCCCCATTGAGTGAAGGCGGCATTCCATCTAATTGTGCTTGATTTTTGTATTAGGTAAAAGAATTAGTCGTTTTTGACTTTAACTTTTACAGCGCAAGGACCTTTTTTTCCTTGGCCGACTTCAAATTCTACTTTGTCGCCATCGTGGGGTTGATCGCCTTGAATTTCCGAAATATGGAAAAACAGATCAGCTCCATCATCAGGAGTAATAAAACCAAAACCTTTGCCTGCATTAAAAAACTTTACGGTACCTGTACTCATTGTAATAACCTCTTTTATTTAGTGTTCTATAACATTAGTAACACAATATTGGGCCTATGGAAAAGGAAATTTGGTAGCGGGAGAGGGAATCGAACCCCCGACACGCGGATTATGATTCCGCTGCTCTAACCAACTGAGCTACCCCGCTAATATTAAACCGATTTGGGCATACTTTTTTTAAGTGCCCGTTTCATTTGTGTCAACCAATCATGCGGAGTAGGGATTGACTTATTATTTGATTCTAGGCCTAAATTAAGAATGAGATTTGATAAACTAAACTTTGATTGGAACAGATTATTTAGCTTGCTTTTTGTGCTGCTTTTTTCGGGATGCACAACCCTTGGTATTGATTCTGAAGAAATAAAAGACGCTGGCCCCCAAACTGCAGTTTTAGAAGCGCCTTTTGACAAGGTGTGGCGAGCAGCACAACTCGCCCTCGCAAAATATCCTATAAAAGTTAACAATATGGACTCTGCGATTCTTGAAACTGACTACATTAAGTTCGAAAAGCTCTGGCGCGCTCCCTATCAAAAAACAGACCCACCTTCTGGCGAAAGACAATTGCTTTCGATTCGAATGATTCGTGGCGCATACGAGGACCGAAATGAGGCCGTAAAGGTCATAGTCACCAAAATTATAGAACTCGCACCTGATTTTATTTCCCAGCCTAAACGAAAAATCAGCGACGGAATCGAAGAGCGGCTTATTTTATATCGAATTTCTCGGGAACTAGCGATTGAAAAGGCATTGGTCAAAGCCAATGAAAAAGAGACACAAGAAAAGAGCAAGAATTAATCGCGTTCTTTCCACCACAATTTGCATAAACTCACGCGCTTTGAAACTGAATCTTTGGGGCTACCAAACTGCTTCTTGGTGAGTCGTTCTAAAGCTGAAACCGCAGGGGCATAGAGTGTCGGGTCCTTGTCATTTAATATTTTGATAAATCGAGACTCATCGCCCGTTTGGCCCATTTCTCCCAGCGTCTCAACAATGTGGCGGCGAATCCAAAGGCTCTGCTGACCTCGATAATTTTCTTTCTCATAAAGTTCCGACCACAGGAGCGAGGCACTAGCACGATCCTTTAAAGACCGAATAACTTCCACTGCAGCCGTTCTTACAATTAAGGACGAGTCTTTCATTAGTTTTTTAGCCCAGAACAAGGCACGTAAGGGTTTTACTTCCTTTAATATGACTAGGCCTGCATTTCGCAAATACCAATCCTTATGACTAAGTGCTGTCTCTAACTCCGGCAGGGACTTGTCTCGTCCCAAAAGAGAGAGTGCAGACAGTGCTCGCCATTGAAACTTCATGCCGTAACTAGAGTCAAAGGCAATTTCACGAAGGTTTTTATAACCCGCAGCACCCAATGTTTTAATCGACTCCGCTCTAACTGCAGCCGGCATTTTTAATACTTCTATTGCCGAATTATTAGCAGCCACATCTGAATGAATTGCCGAAAATGTATTTTGAGATAAAAAAATGAGTGAAATTAAAATGGCAATTGGTGTCATCACCTACTAGCTTTTCTGATTAGCAGAGTCCTTGTCAAGCTCACTTGCTTCAGAAAGCATTTTGTCGGTATCAATGTCGTCTAGGTTAGCTTGCCCGTCCTGCGTTGAACCTTCGAACGACTGAAGTTCGGCTTCCATTTTATCAGTATCTGGCTTTTCAGTGAGTACGGATGGCTCAACTTCGGGTTCCGCCACATTCATAAACTCTTCCATAATGTCTTGGGTCACTGGCCCTTCCGTTTCAACTGGAATCGAAGTGGGAATTGGACCAGCCACCTCGGATATTTTTTTTGTTGGAGGTTTTTGGTCTGCAAGGGCTGCCGCAAACTCGGACATCAAATCATCATCAATTCCACTTGTTGTTGCAGGCGCAATTTTGGATATTACTGCCGGCGCCACCACTTCGGCCTCAGGCGGGGCCACCAAACCTTTTTGTTCATCTACGGCCTGCTTGAACTCTTTTAGGACATCTTCACTAATTCCAACTTCAACAGCGGCTGCGGGTGCCAGAGGCGCACCTGAAGGCGTTTGAGAACTACCGCCATTTTTCATTAACTCTTTAATTTGATTTTTGAGTTGAGTATTTTCTTCTTTGTACATTGTCAAATCCGCAATATCATCTTCGATAATTTCATACTCGGCTAGCTTGGCCTCAAGTTCTTTTATCTTTTCCTGCATCTTTTGCGCAGGTGCATTCTTTTTGCTTTGATCCGATTGCGCTAACTCAAGAGAAGATTTTAGCTTGGCGATCAAAGTTTCTTTTTCTGTCATCGTGTTTTTTGCTGTTTGAAGCTCGGCTCTCATTCCTTCAATGGCAGAATTATCAACCTCACGAATTACAGTGGATTTAACTGGCGTTTTTGCGCTTAGGGCCTCGTCATCAGTAATAGGCAGAATGGGCGACATTGGTATCTTAGGGAACTGGGCAGAATCCAGCATTTTTCTCATCAGTCCCTCAAGGTCAGAAGAGTTTCCAGTAGCAGAAACTGCCTCAGGTCCGGATTCTCGCAGTCCCAATAAGACAAGAGCAATGATCAGCAATACCACCACAAAGGCAGATGCTAAAATCATAGTCTCTAGATGACCAACAAAGAATTTTAAGAAGACTTCTGTACCCATCAATTTTTTGTCTCTATTTTTGTCTCTATCCAAAAACTTATCGTCAGTGATGTTAGGATTATTAAGGCCTTGGTGGCATTTCTGGCCCAAAAAAAATATGGCCATCTCGACTAGCCCTATGTTAGAATCTACAAATGCCCCAGACTCCTTATTTTGATCTTGTCATAAAATCAGGCCAGGTAGCTGCCCAACCAGGTCCGGACAAAGTTTCTTTCCAAGAAACCGACATTGGTATTGTTCACAACAAGATTTCTAAAATCGGACAGATTGACTCTTCTCGAGCCAAGACTGTGATCGATGCCCGAGGTCTCTATGTCATTCCCGGCGTTATCGACACTCAAGTGCATTTTCGTGAACCCGGAAACGAGCACAAAGAAGATATCTTTACCGGCACTAAGGCGGCCGTTCTTGGTGGCGTAACAACTGTGTTTGAAATGCCAAACACCAGCCCACCTACTACAAATGAGGCTGAATTTAAACGTAAACTTGACCTGGCCAGAGACAGAGCTTGGGTTAATTATGCCTTTTTTGTTGGCGCCACTTCTCAAAATATTTCAACTTTAAAGGATTTAGAGAAACTGCCGGGATGTTGTGGGATTAAACTATTTATGGGTACGTCCACCGGTGAACTCTTGGTAAAGGATGACGACGCCATCGAGAAGATTGTTTCTTCAAGCCAGCGTAGAATGAGTATTCATTGTGAAGATGACGACCGACTCATAGAAAGAAAGGCACTCCTTGGACTAACTCCAAAAGTTCATATGCACCCGGTTTGGAGAGATGAGGAAACCGCACTCATAGCAACGAAAAAGATCGTGGGATTTGCTGAGAAGCACAAGCGCCACGTTCATATTCTTCACGTCACCACAAGCCAAGAAATGGAATTCTTAAGCAAACATAAAACGTACGCTAGTGTAGAATGCACCCCCCAACATTTAACTCTTTATGCTCCCGAATGTTATGATGCGCTGGACACGTTTGCACAAATGAACCCGCCCATTCGAGATCGAAAACATTTCTTAGGGTTGTGGCAAGCGCTTGGCGATAATGTTATTGATGTATTGGGTTCAGATCATGCGCCTCACACGCGCGAAGAAAAATTGAAGGGCTACCCCAACACTCCGTCGGGAATGCCGGGTGTTCAAACACTCCTCCCCATCATGCTAAATCATGTCAACGAGGGAAAGTTATCACTTGAAAAATTAGTTGGAATCACTTCAATAAATCCAGCCCGCTTATTCGGAATACAAAATAAAGGCTCGATTGCTGAGGGCTTTGATGCTGACCTTACTCTCATTGATCTCAAAGCTCAGCGGGTTATTTCCAATGATTGGATTGCAAGTAAATGTGGTTGGACTCCTTTTCATGGCAAGAAAGTCACAGGCTGGCCGCGAATGACAATCGTCAATGGCCATGTGGCAATGCAAGATGATAAAGTTATTGGGAATCCAGCCGGACAACCCTGCCGATTTAATTAGGACAAGAAATGCGTTCCTCTAAAAAGAGCTTTCCTTCTTGATAACAAGATTTGAAGCAAGTGTTTTCTTCATTATGCTCAATGAAACAGAAGGCACCAAGTTGGGCCATGCGCTGATCCACTAGGTTTTGAATTTCACGTGGGCAACGTTTTTTGAGCTCTGTTTCTGCTCCTTTATCAAAACCGAATTCTGCCCTTAGTTGATAAACCGATTCGCATTCCATGGCCTCAATATCAACAGGTACCGAGAATACTCCACCAACACATTTCGCCGTTCCTGAGCCCTCATTCTCTCCCGAGAGCTGTCTTGATATATTCCAACTCATAATAGCACCGTTCTGATCAGGATCGCACTGGCCCATAAGGTACGTCGATAAAAATAGACTGGAGACTTGAACCTCTTGATCGACGAACGAGAGAACCGTACCCTTATGGATATTGTCGATCACGCTGACCTGATCTGATGGCACAAAGTTATTTTGAGAATTCAGTGACTTTGCAGGCGCGCAATTCTGATATTTAACCATGATAGCCATGGTCAGCAATAAGAGGCTTATAATTTTAAAATGTTTTTGCTTCATAGACATTTACTAAATACTTATCGGCAAAACTCGACGAAAATCCACTTTTAGTTTTAGCTGATCTCAGATTGATAAAATCTCAAATTGAGATAAAAAAACTCACCCTTCGTGTAGAAAACTAGACTCGTCTTTTGGCTTAGGACTCCGAACTGAAGTTTACTAGACTTTAGGAGGTCCATCGTGAATCGCATAATAATAGTGTTGGTTATATCGTTTATTCTGCTCGGTTGTGAAAATAATACTCAAAGTAGTTCAGATAAAATTCATAAACCGCTGGTTAAAAGCAACGTGATCTACGGAAGTGATGATCGAAAGGATCTCTACCAAGTTGAAGACGCTAATCTATTGGCATTAGCCTCCTCCACTGTCGCACTCATGCGTTCCGAAACTATTGAGGTTTTAAATAATGATGAGGTCCGAATTCTTGGCTCTAACTTTGGTTCTCGTTATAATCTTTGTGAAAGTGAGCCCTACCGACAACAAGACTCAGCGGCCTTTTGTTCGGGATTTCTAGTGGCTCCTAATAAAATAGTGACTGCGGGTCACTGTATTAGCGACTCGAACTGCAACAAAACAAAATTTGTATTTGGTTTCGCCGTTAAAGAAGATGGCAAACTGCCAAGTGTCTTGCCTCGAGATTATGTCTACGCTTGCAAAAAAGTAGTTCGCACAGAATCCTTTGCCGATTATGGTGCCGACTTTGCCGTGGTTGAATTAGATCGTGAGGTTAATAATTTCTCACCACTTGCTTTGAGAGGCGATGGTCAAATTCAAAAGGGTGACTCTGTATTAGTAATCGGGCATCCCTCGGGCCTTCCCACTAAAGTTTCTGGCGGAGCGCAAGTTCGTGACCCCAGCCCAGTGGCTTACTTTGTGGCAAATCTCGATACCTATGGCGGAAACTCAGGTTCTGCGGTATTTAATTCAGAGACAGGAGCCGTCGAAGGAATCCTTGTTCGCGGCGAGACTGATTACATCACCAAAGAAGGCGCCAATTGCCGGGTATCGAATGTGTGCAAAGATGATCAGTGCATGGGTGAGCACGTCACTAAAATCGAATTTGCAAAGCCGTATCTGTGATGGAACAAAAACCTATAAAATTTGAAAAACATATTTTTGTCTGTACCAACACTCGCGAAGATGGTCGTGAGTGTTGCGCCCAAAAAGGATCCGAAGAACTTCGCAAAAAACTTAAAGAGTGGGTCAAGTCCGACAGCATTCGTGCTCAGAACATCAAAGTCTCAAAATCGGGATGTTTAAGTCATTGTGAGGAAGGAATTGCAGTGGTTATTTATCCTGAGCAAAAATGGCTAACGAAAATTCAGACTTCAGATCTTGAAAGTATCAAAACCCTACTACTGAAGAAGGACTAGGTACACGCTTTGCTTTCAGCACTTGCGCTAAACTAAACAACACCATACCATAACTTAAATCACCGAGCAGCGTATAACCGAAAAAGGGAATAGCATTGACATAACAGCTGATAAGACCCGAAAAATTGAAAGGGTAAATAGTTTGCGAAAACCAAACACCAAAATTGCTTGCGACAAAAAACAAAGTGGAGCCGGTAACTGTGTACCCACCCACCCGGTTTAATGAAATATTTTCACCAAGTTTTTGGCCTAAAAACACTATTAACACCATACCTAAGTAGTTAAACAGCATACCTGGGTAAAATCCCAATATTAAGTCACTTAAAAGTAAAACTATAATCGGTAGTGCCAAAGCGATTTTTCGGTTGAGAATGTAAGCGCCGCCTAAGAGGGAAATCGCTGCTACAGGCGAAAAATTTGGTGGGTGGGGTAAGAATCGACTAGCTACTGCCAGCACGATTAAACCCAAAATCTTTAAAAAACTATTGTTCATATCCTATCTTTATTTAAGAATTACTTCTTTTTCAATGACAAACTACCGGTCTTAGCATTATTTGTTGGCATCAATGCAAATATTTTTTATCGGTCTTTTTTTAATGATTGTTTTTAGTCCGTTTGGTGAGGCCAATTTTATATTGGAGCCCTCGGTTTCCTATCAAGCAGGAAAGATTGATCAAGGCCCTCTCGCAGGAAAAGCGAGCCTAACAGGACCGGCCGTCTCACTTCGCGCAGGTATTCCCTTAAGTCCCCGTTTTGAGCTTGGGCTAGAAAGTTTATACGGCCACCTCGCTCAAGAATATCAGGACAATCCACAAGTAATTTATGGCGCCTCTCAAACGCAAATTGGCGCCTATTTCGCGGGCAATTTTAGCGTTTGCCGGACTTGGGCAGGGCTCTACCCGCTCGATCAGTTAGATATCCCGACTCGTGATCAGACATTCACGGGAATGGCTGCGCGAATTGGAGTTGGCATTCCTATGATGTCAAAGTTCAATATGAGCCTCGACTACACTTTACATAATTACACCCAACTTGAGACCAGCACTGGAAAGTTCGACATCCCCTATAATGATGGCTTTGGAACTTTGCCCTTTGATGTTTCCACCTTTACCCTCTCTGTCAGTTATATCCTCAGCCTCTGAACCTTTGGCTAGATTTTTTTAGACGATTGATCTCTCTTGTCTATTACCTGGTCTCAGACCAAAATAATGGCTCAACGACAAGAGGATATAGCTATGAAAATATTAATTTCAATTTTTGCAGTCAGTGCTTTTTTAAACTTCGCTCAGGCCCGTGGCGGCGGGGGAGGTTTTGAGATTGGAGTTCATGGTGGCATGCTCACTACCAATCAAAAAGACATGGACACATTAAAAAACCGAGCTAATACCCGTGAAGGCGGAATATCTACCGGTGACCTCGGTACTGCATTTGAGTTTGCAGCAAGCGCGGGCTATCGCTTTAGCGGAACGATTTACGAAATGCTCCTTCGCCCCACCTACATGTTTCACACCGAAGAAGGCACCGACAACTCGGGCGCCAAATTTGAATACGGAGTCACCGGATTTACTATCTTTCCAATTTTTAGATTTTTTCCTCTTGAAAGCGATATTTTAAAACTTTTTTTTCAGATAGGAATTGGTTTCGGGCACGCTAACGGACACATTCAAGAAGACACTTTTGATATCGAATTTAGCGGCAATGATTTGGGTTATCTCGTTGGTCTCGGCATCGAAATTTGCTTTACAGATTTTCATTGCATGTCGCTCGAAGGCAACGTGCGCCAGCTTTCTTTTGATCGCGTGCTCGCAGATAAAGTTTCGGGGACGCCAGGCGGTGCGCCTATCGGCATTAGCCAAGCGACCGTTGGCCAAGAGGTCGAGATGGATGGACGGGACATGTTCGTCACTATGTCAGGCTTTCAAGCGCTTCTCGGCTATGTCATGCACTTTTAACGTACTATGAATGATCTGTTAGATCTTCATGGGCTTACTACCGACGAGGTGACAGGTAAAGTTGATAACTTTATCTATGCCTCGCAACAAAAAGGGCTCAAGAAGGTTCGTATCATGACCGGCAAAGGTACCGGCAAAGTTAAAAGCTCTGTCATTACATATTTAAAACAGGGTGGCTACCCTTGGCATTACGAAAAAGACAAAAATGGTAAATCTAACGAAGGCGTATTAATCGTCGTAATAAACTAACAATTTATTGCTGGCGCCCTCCTTGTCCCTTATAATCATGCCATGGCAAAATTACTTTGGGTAGACCTCGAAATGTCCGGGCTCGACGTTGAGAAAGAAGTTATAATCGAATGCGCAGTAGTCGTTACGGATATGGAATTTACGGCTCTAGATACCTTCCATGCCGTAATTAAGCAGCCAAAAAAATATCTTGAAGGCATGGACGACTGGAATAAAAAACATCACAAAGAATCGGGCCTCATAGACCAAGTTCCTAAGGGTACTGACCCCGAAAGGGTTGAAGATGAGCTTTGCCACCTGCTCGATAAACATTTTAGTAACGAGCGTGCCATAATTGCGGGTAACTCCATCGCCCAAGATCGCCTGTTTATCAACAGGCATTTTAAAAAATTTTCGTCTCGGCTACACTACCGCATGCTTGATGTTTCTTCTTGGAAAATAATTTTTAAAGAAAAGTATAATATCTCTTATGAAAAGAAAAATGCTCACCGCGCACTTGACGACATCCAAGAAAGCATCAATGAACTTAAACACTATTTGAAATTCTTGCGGCCTTCGGAGCTTGTATCATGATCCGTGCAATAACCTTTGACCTCTGGGACACAATTGTTATCGACGACTCTGACGAAGAAGTCAGAAAAAAAATGGGATTGCCGTCTAAACCACTGGCTCGTCTAAAGCTATTGAGTACAGAAATAAAACAGCATCATAAAAATATTTCCGAAGAAAAAATTGCTGAAGCCTTTGCCCTGGCCAACGAAAAGTTTAATCATCATTGGAAGAACGAACACTTTACCCCTACCGTTAGTGAAAGGTTGGGGTATGCCTACGAGAGCCTTGGCATTAAATCCACGCCAGGATTTGAAAATACGGTTCACGAAATAGAGTTGATGGAAGTTGAAATCATGCCTCTACTCGCACCTGGAATTGAAGACGCACTTAAAAAATTATCCAAGACCATGGATCTCGCCATAATTTCTGATGCTATTCACACCCCGGGCACTGGCTTAAGGCAAATTCTAAAAAAATATAATCTCCAAGAATACTTTTCTGTTTTTGTTTTTTCTGACGAAGCTGGAGTCTCGAAACCGAGCAGAAAAGTTTTTGAGTTGGCCCAAAAGGATTTAGGATTTAATTATGGCGAAATCGCCCATATCGGCGATCGCGAAAGTAACGATGTGACGGGACCTAACAATATGGGCATGAAGTCTATTTTATACACGGGGATCATTGATCGCGCGAGTAAAAATACTAAGGCCTCAGCCATCTGTCAGCATCATAGTGACCTTGTAAAAATCGTGAGGAACCTATGAGTGGCACCTTGGGAAATCAATTTCAGGCAAGGTTTCGTGAACACTTAAGAGGTCCACGCATGATAGGGCGTGAGGCCGAATACACCGTTGTCAAAGACGATGGTACCGCCGCGAATATTTTTGAATTGTTTGAACCATTGAGAGCCACCGGAAATTTTAAGGCTCTTTATGATAATCTCCCTAACGAGAAAATGCTTGTAGGCCTTGAGAGTAAAGCTGCTAGCTATTCGTCAGAAGTGGGACTCGGCACAATTGAAGTCATTACCGGGCCCGCCCATACACTTTTTGAATTGAAAGACATGCACGAGAAAGCTATGCAGCCCCTATTGAAAATTTGTAGAGATAAAAAATATCACGTCTTGGGATTTGGCATACAACCCATTACACGAGCCACTCCTCAACTAATGTCACCCAAGCAACGCTATAAATTACTTTTCGATATTATGGGACCTAGTTGGCTGTGGTTTTGTGTGACTTCAAGTGACCAAGCGCAAATAGACATTACTAAAGATGAGATTATTAAGTTTACTAACTTCGGAATCCTAATGGCTCCTGTGATAATCGCTCTCTGCGGTAACTCCTCGGTGTGTGGGGACAACCAAGACTTTATTTGCCACCGAGAGGGCTTAAAAAAAGATATATTTCCGGAAGAGCAGCGCCACGGTATGATCGAGCGCCCCTACGATGACATAAATGACTTTATCGAAAGACTCTCTCAAAAAACATGTCTTTTACTAAAAAATAAATCCTATTATGCCGTCAACGTTCCCTTTACAGAAGTCATCAAAGAAAATGGTCCAGACCTTGAATCTTTTTTGATGCATGACCATTATCTATGGAATAGCGCCCGTGCGCGCTCGGCCCACTCCACAGTCGAAATTCGCCCAGCCTGTCAGCAGCCTTGGTCTGAACACATGAGCGTTGCGGCGCTTTCGTTGGGCCTCATTGAAGGCGAAAAAGAAATACAGTCCTATCTCAACCAACAATTTGGAAATCAGGCTTGGCCACTGCTAAACGATTATCATAAGGAATCCGTACGTTTTGGACTTGGCGCCAAACGGCCAGTGCCAGGGTTTTTGCTTGAAATTCTATCTCTCGCCTACAAAGGACTTGCGGCTCGTGGTTTTAAAGAAGAGGAATTATTGAAACCACTCTTTGAGCGATTAAAGGCCGAGGAAAATCCCGGGCAGAAGGCCAAAAAATTATTTCAAACTCATGGCATAAAGGCCATGATTGATTCACTTAAAATAGTATAAAGGAGTTCTTCAATGTCTGCCCCAAAAAAAATATTAAACCAAGTAGTAAAATATAATTACCCGACAACCATCATGGCTGGAATAGGTGCCGTAAAACTTTTGCCCTCGCACCTCGAAGAAAATCATCTTTCTCGACCACTGATTGTAACTGACAAGGGAATTTCAACATTACCCATTTTTTCAAACTTGGTGAATCTATTAAAGGATGCGGGTCTCACACCCGGTAGTTTCACTGATTTTTCGGGTAATCCCGTAAAATCTCAAGTCGTTAATGGTAAAACTAAGTTTCAACAACACCAAGCCGATAGCATTATCGCTTTTGGCGGCGGAGCGGCACTCGACGTAGCTAAAGCTATTGCCGTTATCATTAACAACCCTGGCGATTTATTTGATTACGAAGATGTCGATGGCGCTAAACCCATCACCGAAGAAATCCCCCATCTCGTGGCAATTCCAACAACCGCTGGTACAGGTTCAGAAGCCGGCAGATCGGCAGTTGTTTCTGACGATAAAACAAAAAGAAAAAAAATCATTTTTGCGCCGAGCCTAATGCCTAAAAAAGTTTTTCTAGATCCTGAAATGACCATGGACCTACCGGCTAACATTACGGCTTCTACCGGTATGGATGCGCTGACTCATCTTATCGAGGCCTATCTGGCCAAAGGTGGACAGCCACTTTGTGATGGCATTGCGCTGGAGGGCATGCGACTCGTGAGCGTTCACCTACCCAGATGTGTGGCCTTTGCAAAAAAGGGAAATAAAAAATCTAAAGAACACTATGAATCTAGATTACAAATGCTCAATGCCGCCATGATGGGAGCCGCGGCCTTTCAGAAAGGCTTGGGCGTAACTCACTCTTGCGCTCATGCACTATCGACCGTTGTGGACATGCATCACGGCCTCGCAAATGGCATCCTGTTACCTTATTGTATGAAGTTTAACCAAAAAGGCATGGCCGACAGATTCAAAAACATGGCTCAGGCAGTGGGTATCAAAAAGACCGGTGCCGCCGACTTTATTAAATGGATTGAAAGCCTTAATAAAAAAATCGGGATTCCTAAACATTTAAAAACTGTCGGCGTGGCTAAGTCTCAAATTCCACAACTTGTAGAAATCGCAATTCACGATGTTTGTCACCCCTCGAACCCGCGTCCCGTCAGCAAAAAAGATTTTGAGACTATTTTAAAGCAGGCTATTGGATGAAAAATCCTACAATAGGATTTGCTTCTTGTTTTTTTCATGCAGATCCTCAGCGTCCCATTTTTAAGGGCAAAACGCTGCTCTATATTGAGGAACAAATGGCTCAATGGGTGATGAATCAAAAGGCCCTGCCCTTTTTGTTGCCCCAGCCTACAAAAATATTTCCCGCCAAAGAGTTGGTAAAAAAAATCGACGGACTGTTGCTTCAGGCTGGTTCTGATGTATCTCCCCATTCTTACGGTGAAGACCCCCTAAATCCCGAATGGAGCGGCGATAAAATTCGAGACCACTATGAATTAACACTGCTAAAAGAATGTCTCAAACAAGATAAGCCTGTCTTAGGGATATGTCGGGGCCTTCAAATCATAAACGTGTTTTTTAAAGGCAGTCTCTTTCAAGATATCAACTCCCAAGTCCCCAACACTCTGGTTCACCGCAAGTGGGAAATATATGATCAAAACTTTCACGAGGTGGACATTTTGGACAACACACACCTTAGTCGTCTTTTTCCTCGAAAAAAACGGGTAAAGGTAAATTCCATACATCACCAGGGCATTAAAGATCTCGGCAAAAACTTGGTGGTTGAAGCAAGATCCCACGCCGATAATATTATAGAAGCTATCCGCTATTTACCCTATGGTTCTAGTATAAAAAAAAATCCTTACGTTTTTGCGGTCCAGTGGCACCCCGAGTTCCATAACCAAAAAGACAAAACACTGTTAAACGCAACACCGATATTAAAGGAGTTTTTACATGAAGTCCGAAGGCGAAAGTAAGCTAAAAATATTTAACCCCGCGACCAACGAACTCATTCGCGAGGTTAATCAAGACACGACGGTCTCGCTCCAAAGAAAATTCGAAGGCGCCCACAATTCTCAAAAAAAATGGGCAACCACCTCATTTGATAAAAGAAAAAAGTGCATTGAGAAATTTAAAAAACTTTTAATAAAAAATCGTGAACAGCTAGCCAAAACTTTAACTCTTGAGGTCGGCAAGCCGCTGAATCAATCAAGAGGTGAAATAAGTGGCACGGTCGCTAGAATTGATTTTTTTTTAAAGAACACAAAGGAGTGTCTCAAAGAAACGAAATACAGTAAAAACGAACGACTATCGTGGGAACCCCTAGGGGTTATTGGCAATATTTCGGCGTGGAACTTTCCCTACTTTGTGGGTTCAAATGTTTTTATTCCGGCTCTCCTCACAGGCAATGCCGTGCTTTACAAACCCAGTGAATTTTCGACTCTCACTGGACTTGAAATCGCAAAACTCATGCTAGAATCAGGAATATCCAGTGATGTTTTTGTGCCCGTTATTGGGGGTAAAGAGGTTGGTTCTGATTTACTCAATCTGCCGCTCAACGGTATTTTTTTTACTGGTAGTTATCCGACTGGCCTGAACATAGCCCAGGCAGCCTCAAAAAAACTTATGAAGGTGCAGCTTGAGCTTGGGGGTAAAGACCCCGTTTATGTCTGTGATGACATTGACGTCCGAGTCGTGGCTGCTGCAACGGCCGATGGCGCTTTTTACAACACGGGCCAAAGTTGCTGTTCGGTTGAACGCATTTACGTGCACCAAAAAGTCTATGACAAATTCGTCAATGAATTTCTGCAAACCGTTAAATCCTTTAAATCAGGTGATCCTCTAAATGATGACACCTATATCGGGCCTTTGACTCGCAAGCAGCAGATTCAAGTGTTAGAGGACCACATTAAAGACGCTCTTGATAAAGGAGCAACTGTAGCGTGCGGCGGACAGCGCATAGCGGGTGTTGGCAATTACTTTCAACCCACGGTGCTTCTAAACGTAACCAATCAAATGAAAATCATGCGCGAAGAAAGCTTTGGACCCATCATTGGAATTATGAAAGTAAAAAATGATGATGAAGCCACAGGGCTCATGAACGACACTGAATTCGGCCTCACCGCGAGTGTGTATACAAAAAATAAAAAACGCGCTGATAAAATTCTCAAAGAAATGCACTCGGGTTCTGTTTATTGGAACTGTTGTGACCGGGTGATGCCTTATTTGCCCTGGACCGGTCGCAGGCATTCAGGCATGGGGTCCACCTTAGGTAAGCTTGGAATCCAAACCTTTTTGCAACCTAAAGCGTGGCACGGATAGGTAAATTAACTTTGTTTTTATCGTTCAACAAAACTGGGATTATCCTCGTCGCCATTAACACCTATGAGATTTTCCATTGATAACCTTCGCGCCAGTTCCTGGTAGCCTGTCTTGGTACTGCGAAATGACCATTGGTGGACCGAGTTAATCAATTCAAGAATGGCAGCAGCACTCCCATCAAAAGGTGTTTCAAGCCCCGTCGTCAGTAGGTCCAAGTATTTTGTACCGTTAGGATCGCCTTGCGCTCTTTTACGACCGAAAAACATGGCATTGTAATAGGTGTATGAACTACAGCTATTAAAAAAGAAAATCTGATAACGTTTTTTCGGCGGTTGAAATCTAAATCTGTGTTTTTTTTCAATATCGAGCAAATGCAAATTGCTGCCCAGACCGGAGTGACCGTCATAAATCATAAGTGCTGAATTGTTGATAGCGTCTTTTAGAAAATAATGAAAAGGCGTACTTTTTTCGTCAATTCCTGTGGCACCAAAGAAAATGCGTACAACTACTTTAGTGTTCTGGCCACTGGAACGCTTATAGTATTTTTCATATTCCTCAACAAAAGGAGTTTTGGAACCGAGCGGAGAAACCTGCTCAATTTGTTCTTTGGACCAGGATTTCAATTGAACAAATTCGAAATCTTCAATCAGGGATTTTTTTATTTTTCTATAATTTTTAGCGTTTATGTCCTTTGACTCATTGGGATCCCAAGAAAGTTTGGGCTCATCCATTCCCATAAGTATGCTTATGTGAATCACGCCATTTTTGTCAGCCAGCAATTCATACTCAGGCCGAGTGGACTCTGAATTGGGTAGCGTTTCAATTTCTGCATCAATTCGTTGGTAATCTGTACCTTCAATGAGCTTACATCCCTTTCTACTGGGACTCCAAAAGTACCAAAAATCCCCTTTTTCTTGATAATGTTCATCAGTGCAGGGATTACGTTTTTTAATTAATCCGGCTTCATATATAGTCTCAAGATTTATAGGAAGTAAAACTTCATAATGTGTGCGCGGTCCACGCTCAAGAACTATGACACCTGAATACGCATAGGTTATTCGATATTTGCCGTCTCCCATTGAAGTTTTTTGAATTTTCGAAATCGAGTGCTCCCCTTTTGGCGCCGCTTTATATTTGGCAAGTCCCATGGGACCAAACAGGTGTTCTACGTGGGCTTCGATCAATTCCTTAACATTATTGTCTTTAGTGGTTTCGATGTAGGCGTTAAAGCGAAGGAGAGCTTCAGAGGAACTACTGCCGACATAGGCAAATAATTGCGACGAGAATAAAAAGGTAAAAATTATACTAATCATATGAAATTCCATCCCAGTTTTGCTACCACTAACATTGTTAACAAATCTTCCGCAAGTAGTTTAGGCATTGGTATAAAAGTTACTGGCGCAGGAGTTGTCGGAAATTTTTGCCACCAATAAGTGTGCATAAAGATATCAGCCCCCGATTCGGCCTTGGCGGGGCAGTTGGAGTTAGTCGACAAGTCGAGGTTCAAGTTGACCCCACCCGATATCTCTCAATCTCACCCAGTTACTTCTGGCGCTAGTTTGCATTAATTCCTACTTGGTACGCCGATTGCAATTTTTGTTAAATCAGGGTGGAGGGGCTTTGATTGGTGAACAATTGGCTCTATCCCCCAATAATTTGGTCAAAGGGGAGGACCGCATGACAGAAATAGACTTACATAAAAAAGTGGCGCTTTTAGCGAAATCTAAGGGCGTGAGTCAAAAGGAACTGGCGAACTACTGTAAAATTTCGCGTATAACTGTGCACCGCTTTCTAAACGGCAAGACCGAAATTCGCTCGGGTGATTTTGTAAAGATGCTAGAACTGCTTGGTGTTGATGTCGTGGGAAATCTTGATAAGAACCTACTGGGACTAAACATTAATTCCCTACAAACTGAGAAATCAGAGCCTTTATTTTCAGATGTAAATTTAGTATTGAAAAATCTTAAAGACACCGTACGCCGAGCACTTTTAGAGCAGATTACCTGGTGGGGGCAAACATCTCATCAAGAAGACATTGTCACTGCCAGCCAAAGAATCAAAGACTATATAAGACAAAACCAAATCCAGCTAGAGGAGAACCAAATATGAATTTAGCCACCAACACCGTCATTACACTTCCCAATAATAAAGAGCTACAATTAGAATACATCGGGAATTGGATTTGGCGATCCGTCGCCTCACTCATTGATACCAAGGATTTTAATGCCGCCCCTAGATGGATCGCTGAACGACTAAATATTAGATTTTCTGAAGTTATCGAAGCCCTAGATGGTCTCGAACGCCTCGGAATTATTGGACGCACCAAAACAGGTTATAAAAAACTTTTAAAGTATGTTTACTTTTCTGACCGCGATCTTGACCCAAAATCTGTACTTTCTGACCACGTACTTATCAGCACGCAAATTATGGGCCGGTTGAATCCACTCAATCCCAAAATTGGCTGCTTTTACCGCACGGGATTTGTGGCCACCAATCAAGACCTCGCAAAAAAATACTTTTTAAAAATGGAGTCACTAATGAAGGATTTCTTAATGGAGTCCGCTAACTGTTCGGCCGACACAGTCTATGCCTTCACACTTTCGGGTGTTGATATCATCGATCCGCCCACCCAGCAGGGAGAAAAAAATGAACATAATTAATTTTTTAAGACTAACAATAGTCACTGTACTTTCAGCACTTTGTTTTTCTGGCGCGTATGCTGGCGATTTGGGGGGCGGCGGAACGCTCGGCGGAGGGACAACATTAAATGGCGGTTCCTTGGGGGGCGGCGGAATGGATATAGTACTGAGTGAAACTGAAAGAAAAAAACTAGCAGGCACGGGTACGGCCGCCAATGCTTTTTCTTTGTGGCTGAACCAGATGAGCGAACAGCAAAAACTAGAAACACTGAAAAACGTTTTCGAGATTCAAATCTTACCTCAGCTAATATCACAGTAAATATTTTCTAATAGAGTTACAAAAAGGCCCTAGTTAAATGATTATTAACTAGGGCCTTTTGCTTTTTAACAACTGTTTTGTTACTAAAGATACAAACCTGATGTCACGGGCGGTGACAAATTAATCCTAAAACCTTTGGCCCTCGCTTTGCAATTCAACTATGACCAGAGGGGGTCACATTAGTGAGACCCATAAAAAAACAAAAGGGGGAAAGATGAAAGTTAATATTTTAAAACTAACATCAGCAATGTTGGTGAGCATGTCCTTAAATGCTATGGCTGATGATATTTCTATTGGGCATCCTGACTATGGCGGAAGTGGCTGTCCCGGCGGAACTGTGTCGACAACACTCAGTCCCGACCAAAAAAGTCTCAGTGTCCTCTTTGACCAATACGTTGCCGAAGCTGGAGGCGGCACTGGCAAGTCTCTGGACAGAAAGTCTTGTAACGTAGCCGTGCCTGTACATATTCCGCAGGGCTACAGTATTTCGGTATTTCAAGTAGACTACAGGGGCTTTCGCAGCATTCCTTTCGGAGGACAAGGCCAATTTAGAGTTGAGTACTTTTTTGCTGGAGCTCAAGGTCCTATCCTTGGTAGGTCTTTTAGAGGCGGAGAAGATGGCGACTACATCTTAACTCATGACCTCGAGGCCCATGCCATAGTCTGGTCTGCGTGCGGAGCAGACACAAACCTGAGAATTAACTCGAGTGTTCTTGCTCGCACTAATCGAAACATGGACACCGCAATGGCCACTGTTGATACAATCGACGTAAAGTCAGGACTGGTATTCAGCATTCAATGGAGACGTTGCCAGTAGTTTCGCAAATATCATTGCCGAGGGCGGGGGAAAACCCGCCCTCACCTATTTTCTAGTCCAGTTAAATTAAGTATATAATTTCCTTGTCTAATTTATCTCACGATATGGCCGCAATTACCGATCAGTTACTTGATGTTTTTTAACAAAGCCAACCTTGATTGGAAAATTCAGGTTCATCGCGAACTACAAAGGCGTTCACGCATTGGCTCTTTTAATTTCTTTCTCGCTTTCTTGGCATTGAACCTAGCAACGCTTTCGTTTGGAACCTTCAGCAATCAGCACCTTATATGGGGTGCGACTCTCTTATTCTTGGCGACTGCCAGATATTCTTTAGGATATTATTTTATGAGGGTGAATCAAAAGAATTTCTTTAAATGGAGATTCTCTTTTTACGGCATTGTTTTTTTGAATAGCCTGCTTTGGGGATTGTTTGTGTCCTCAACATTTTCTGAGAATGGACTGGGTACACCCGGAGCCATTGCATTGCTGGCTACCTTGTTTTTAGCTCTAGAATCCTGTGTTACCTTTACTTCTACTTACAAATTCTTTGCCCTCAACCTAACCTTCATGACATTAGCTCCGCTTGTTGCACTAGCGCTTAATGCAGGCCCAATGTATTTTACAAACCTTGGACTTACTCTCATATTCTACTTCCTCATGTTAGTTTTAGGCCGAATTATCAACTTCGATATTCTTGCGCGAATACGCACGGCGGCTTTTATTAATCAACAAAAAATTGAACTCGAAACTGCACGTGAAAAAGCAATTGAAGCCTCTAGAGTAAAATCTCAGTTTTTAGGAAACATGAGTCACGAGCTCAGAAGCCCGATGAATGTTATCATTGGCATGACGGGATTATTGTTAGACAATAACCTTGATGAGGATTCCGACAAATTGGCAGAGTCTATCAGAGATTCGGCCGAAGGACTGCTGTCATCAATTAATGATATTCTGGACTTTTCAAAAATTGAGAATGGCAAACTAGATCTTGAGGAACAACCTTTTGAGCTGGCTCAATGCCTCGAGTCTGCATTTATAATTTCAGAGCCTAAGGCCAAAGAGAGAGGCTTAAAATTAAGTTACTCGCTCTCCCACAATTTACCATTTGGAATTTATGGGGATGCTACCCGCCTTCGACAGATCTTGGTAAATCTCATAAATAACTCTATTAAATTTACGGATAAAGGTTTTGTCAGAGTTGTAGTTTCAAAGGGTCAAGACCAGGGAGAAAAATCAATAATTCAGTTTGCCATTGAAGACTCAGGTATTGGCATTCCAGAAAATCGCGTTGAACGATTGTTTAAGTCATTTAGCCAAATTGATGCCTCTACGGCTCGAAAATTTGGCGGCTCAGGCCTGGGACTTGCCATCAGCAAGCGACTCAGTGAAATGATGGGCGGACAAATTTGGGTTGTAAGTCGTTTTGGCCATGGTTCTACTTTTTTCTTTACGATTGCTAGCAAATCAGCCATGATTGCAGCCCCATTTATTCAGTCAGCCCCTCTATATAACGATTACTCAAAAGTGGAAGAAGAAAATCCATTGGAAATACTGATTGCCGAAGACAGCAGTGTCAATCAACACCTTATGCTGCGGTTGTTAAAAAAATTAGGTTATCGAGCAGATTTGGCGTCTAATGGATACGAAGCTATCGAGGCTTTAAAAAAGAAATTATATGATGTCGTACTCATGGACATGCAAATGCCGGAACTTTCTGGCTTAGAGGCCACAAGAATTATTTGTGACACTTGGACAAAACAAAATCGCCCGCGAATTATTGCAATGACCGCAAATGTAATGGAAGAAGACCGACGGCGATGCTACGACGCTGGTACGGATGATTTTCTAAGCAAACCTATTCGACTTGCTGACCTTGTAAAAACTCTCAAATCTTGTCCCAAAAGAAGTCGTAGTCCTGAACTTGTAACGAATCATGAAGCTATCACCCCCATAATGGGCACCGATCTCACCATAGATTTTGTGCAAATGCTTCGAATTGTCGGTGGCGATAAAGAGCTCCTGTATAGCTCAATCGATACATTCAACCAAGAGTCAGATACAACGCTTGATAAACTTGATGGGCATATTTTGGATAAAGAGAGTGATCTAGTGGAACAAACAGCTCAGATAATCAAGCAACGCGCTTCGACGTTTATTGCGACTTCTGTTATTCGCATGGCGCTTGAAATCGAGCGTTCCGCTAAAAAGCAGGACTTCGAGACATGTGCGCAAATTTCTAAACGCCTCCGACTTGAAGTCGTCTCACTCGTTCAAGTTTTAACTGAAATAAAAAAATCCCACGAAGCAGCCTAAAGAAATTGTTAGAGTTATTTTACTTTAATTGGGTCTGGAACCCGATTTCCCAAGAGCCAAAGGACAACAATCAGAAGCGCGACCAAAAGCTGTCCTGCCATTGTTTCATAAGTCGGAAAAATTCCCAAAATCTCGAACCTAAAAGAAAATGGCAGAACCGTTACCGAAACCATGCCAGTTTCTTGAAAGGCATGAAGGCATTTTCCAGCCAGTGCCACAGACAAAACCGCGATCACGCTTGAGGTGACCAAAAAAAGTTTTTTAATGGGTAATTTTCGGCTCATCTTAAATAAAATCCAGGAGAGTCCTAGCACCACCACAAAAGCTGTTGCTACACCGCCAACTATAGAGGCTCGTGCACTTTCGTTGCCTTCAAGCCAAAGAGCGCGAAGAAATAAAACCGTTTCAAAGGCTTCTCTAAATACACCTAAAAAAGAAATTAGTGCGATGCCGATAAGATTTTTCTGCTCCATAATGGTTTTTGTTCGCTTATGAATAAAGGCCTTCCAGCGATGAATTTCGGTCTGACTGTGCAACCAAAAACCAACGTACAGCAAAATAACTACTGCGAGTAGAGAGGCAATGGCCTCCATACTCTCACGCCCCACCCCGCCCAAATCTATAATGGTCCCCGTTAACCACCAAAGGCCAAGACCACAGACTAATGCCGCACCCCAACCGAGATGCACCCATATGTAGGCCCTTTTAGCTCCCACGGCTTGCAAAATGGATAATAATGCAAGAACGATAAGTACAGCTTCAAACCCCTCGCGCACTAGGATTGCGAGTGAAGAGGCAAAGGCCATTCCCGGTGTCAGTTCTTGATCTGAAAAAGATTTCTGAATTTTTACTATCACCTCTTTGGCAAGCAAGGTTTTTTTCGATACGAGTTCTTTGCTATCAGCGTTTTTGATGCTGCCACGCACTTGGTTCATGGCGTCTTCAATTTCAGCTACAAGATTTGGATCAGTTGCTTTAATTTTGGGTTCTACAGGCTCAATTCCCTCTAAATAGGCCTTAATTGCCATCGCCTTTGCTGAATGAGCATCCCCTAACTGATAGTAACTTTCAGCTTGAGATAAATACCATGTGGCCATCGCCAACCATTTGTAACTGGAATCCGCTCCAGCGAATCGGACAGATACGACATAGTACGAAAGGTCCCATACATTTTGATCGCTTAAATCTTTAAAGCCTTGCATTCCTGTGCCAGTGATTCCTAATCTGATGCTATTGAATGCCGAAAAGGGAGTTGCGAACTCCATGGTATTTTCATCTAAAAAATTTGAGGGCTTGGGGATAAGCCCAGCGCCGGCTGCCCCGCTGCCATCGCCACTTGCCCCGTGGCAAGAAGCACATTTCTCCGCAAATATACGCGCGCCATTGGCAAGATCAGGGGCACTTGCTGGAATGATGGGTAGCGCGAAAATTTTAACAGCCAGTGCCTTGGTGTCAAAGGCGAGGGTTGACACGCTTTTTTCGTCCTCTAAGTTTTCTATCTTGAGAGCGAGACTCGTTACTCTATCCAGAACTTCCTTTTTCAAATTCGGCGCTATCTTAAGAGCCAGCACGCTTTCTTTAGCCGCTTTCACAAATTCTATTTGCTCATCATATTCAAACTGATTTAAGATTTTTTTATCTTGAACCGCTCCCCCGTAATCCTTAGCGATATAGTCTAGAATATGTACGATCAGTCGCCCCTGTTCACTATCTGAACTAGCAGTCGCCGATGCTTGAGACCCCAAAACAAGACTCAAAAAAAGTAAAAGTATCCAACTAAATAAGTTCTTCGACATGTTTAATGCCCTCATTAAGTAGTCGCTCGATGTGAATATCATCCAATGAATAATAGGCCGAGCGCCCTTGTCGTCTAGCGCGTACCAGCTTTAGATTTCTTAGCATTCGTAAATGGTGACTAACGACTGGCTGGCTGAGAGAAAGCATGACTGCGATATCCCCAACCATGAGTTCACCTTTTGTTAAAACCCACAAAATTTGTACCCGAGAGTAATCACCTAGTGCCTGAAAGGTCTCTGCCAAAAGAGAAAAAACTTGTGGGGACTTTCTTAAACTCGCGATTTTTTTAAGAACGCCCTGATACTCTTTAGATGTGCTTGATAACATATAAACGTATATATATATGTTTATATATCGATGGTCAATTTTATTTATTTTATTTTAAATTGCGCAAAAAAAAGCCAACCCTTATGGGGTTGGCTTTACCTATCCTATAATAAACTTACGAGATTACTCAGACTTTAAATATCTAACACAATCCATTTTCTCAGAAAGGGAATCGCCGTTACGTTTTTCGATAGTTACGCGACCAAGCAATACTGTTCCATGAGCAACGGGCTCATTGTATTTGAAATCGACGTCGAGGCTGATAGAATCAACATTTCCAAGCTTTGTGCCTAAAATGTTTTCACCTTTTCGATCACTATCAATTCTGCGAAGATCAACACCTGCAGTGTATGAGGCGCCTGAGTTATCAAGAGTGCCTTCAGCAGAAAACTTAGCGATTGTTCTGCGACCGTAAGAGATATTAGAATCTGAAATGACCATCACAGCGGCATTTCGTGTTCCTTCAGATGGCTGAGTTTTGTTGTAAACTTTTATAGTGAGATCATCACCATAGGTTTTACAGGTAAATCCATCGGCCATTGCTTGTGAGGCAGTAAGAGCGGTTAATAAAGTAATTAATAGTTTCATAGGGTCCTCCTTAAGGGGTTTGTTTAATTGACGCTGATTCAGCCAGCGTTCATGAGATAGCTTCTAAAGGAATTTAAAGTATAAATACAATACATAATTGATATATTATTATTCATTTGATACATATATGAAATGGTAGAAATTCATTGGGAGCTTAGTGTGATTAGTCGGGCGGTTCACTTTCCGACCCTATCTTCTGCCGCCCAAAACATTGGAATGAGTCAGCCCCAACTTTCGAGAATTGTTAAGAAAGTAGAGGATGAGCTTTCTATTGTGATTTTGGACCGTACAGCTAAAAGAAAGTCAGGATGGATGAGCGTCGCCTTTCAGTTAGCCCAGCTTTATGCCAGCGCCGAGCGAAAACTCGAACTCGATATTATTCATTTGCAAGAAGATCGCATGCTCACTCATTTGCGAATCGGAACTTTAGACGGTTTAGGCTTAATCGCAGGCGAATTTTGCCGAAAACTATTTAAAGGCGCAGGAGTGATAATGGTAGAGCTGGAGGTTTATGAACTCGAAAAACTTGAAGAAGAATTTAACCAAAATAATTTAGATATGATCTTTAGCTTTCGTGAACCCGGAAAAAAGAAGTACAAATACTCAGTTAATATTGGCTCCCAAGAGATTAAAAAGGTTAATCAGGGAAACACGTGGGTGGTCAGTCATTATGAGTATGAAAAAAATCACATAGGAAAAAAACGAAAGAAAGACGAGTGCATTCTCATATGCAACTCACTGCATTTGAGAAAGCAATGGATAGAGACAACGAAGGCCAGGGGCTGGGTACCGTCTGAAGTCAATAAACCGAAAAATCGCTATGATATTAATGAAGTCCCCGTGTTGCTAATTGGCTCAGATCTATTATCTCCTAGGGAATGGCAAACCCTTACGGGCCTAATTTTATAAAAATTTCCCATGAAAATTCAGCGATTGTCGCCGTGAGTTATTTTTAGTATACAGAGGTCTCTAATTTCGGGGGCGGGGGAATAACAAATGGCTTATACCAAAATACTGTGTCCTGACGTTGTCGTAGTGGGCGCTGGAGTCATCGGCGGTCCCCTTGCCATCGGCCTCAAGAAAAAAGGGCTCGAAGTGCTACTTGTCGAGAGGTCAGCTAAGGTAAGGCGGGTTTTTAAGGGCGAGTACATGCAGCCTCAACCCGTTGCCACTCTCCAGAAATTAGGACTCGGTTCTATTTTTACTAAGCCGTCATTTGATTCAATCCATAATTTGAGGTTTCGCGACTTAGATAAAAATTCTAATGAAGTTATTTCTGATATTATGATGGAATATCCCGCTTCACATTCTGCCAAAACTTTTACCCACGACACCTTAGTCAACGAATTACGAGCAAAAGCGCACGAGACCCTCGGCGAGGATTTTTGGCTCGGTGCGAATCTTGTACCACTCAATCATAATGAGCGAGATTTTTTAATCCGCCCAGAATTTGAATTGAGGCACCCTGAGCGGGGCACGGCTCTTGTCAGACCCAAATGGGTCATTGGTTGTGATGGCCGCACTTCGCAAGTCAGAAATTGGATGAAAGGACCAGAGGCCCCAAAAAATCGCCGAATTTTATTAGGCGCCACTCCTGAACATATTATTGGTGCCGAGATCGCAACAAAATCTCCCGTAAAAGGCTGCTATCAAGTGTTTCGCAGTTACGGCGAAGGAACTCTTTTTGCATTTGAACTCCCCGGTATCGGCCAGCGGCTCTATTATAGTTCGCTTGATCGACCGGGCGTAGGCAAAGATCAATGGGCAAAAAGTATTAAGAAAATAATAAATGATGTAAGACCTCATGAAAAATTAGGAGAGTTGGATGAAGAGGCGCCGATTTTAGGTTGCCCTGCTTATCAGATGTGGTTCGGACCTTCTTTTGGAGGAAACTTTTTGCTGGCGGGCGATGCCGTAGCGACGACCACGCCCTATGCCGGCCAAGGAATTAGTGCTGGCATGGAGCACGTCGATTACCTCATAGATGAGTTTGATTTTTCGACCTCGCTTGCCAAATCAACTCAAGATTCCCAGAAGGCCTATGCCGAAAAAACTCGTGCCATTCAAGAGAGACTCGATATAGTTAATTTGGGTCTCTATTACTTGTTTTTTGCTCGGGCTCCTCTGTTTAAAACGACCACGCGGCACGTCACTAACACTTGGAAGCTAGCGCCTGAGTTACCTAATCGAGTCATGCGATTATTTGCGGGAATAGACAAAGACAAACCCGGCCTGGCAGAACTTTTTGATCTTTGGGGCATTAGTCGAAAAGGCCTCACAACAGTACTTGGCCGGCCAGTATTTCAGAGAGATACCCAATGAATTTAGAAACGGACAACAAAACAATAGTTCAAAAAGATAAAGTGCTTTCTGATGAAGCGCAAAATACCATTCTTCAGACAATTCATTTAGGGCAAGAGAATCTCCTCAAGCTTCGACGTGAAGGCGGCTTCTGGAAGTTTCCAGCATACCTTGGCCCATTTTTCGTTTGCCAGTATTTTTTGGCGTGCGAGTGGATGAATATTAAAGACTCTGGAATTGACAAAGATTATTTAAAAGAACTGCTTTTAAGTCGTCAACTGTCAGATGGTGGTTGGGTCCAACTTAAAGATGCGAATTTTATCGAAGGTGAGCTCAATGTTTCAATCATTACCTATTGGACACTTAAAGTATTGGGCGTAGCTCCACATTCTGAGCCCATGAAAAGGGCCCGCACCTTTATCCACAATAAAGGGGGTCTTGATAACGCCGAGATTTTTACAATCGTTTTGTTAGCACTTTTTAGAATTGTATCGTGGGACCAAGTGCCAGCCACTCCCTACATCACATTTATGGATTTCGTGCCTATGAACTATAAACGTTTTTCTCAGTGGTCACGGCCTCACATGATGCCCTTTGCCTACATGCAAAGTCTCCGCATGAGCAAAGACTTGGGTTCCGCGTTTTCGTTGGACGAATTAAAACCAAACCCCCAACCAGTTCCCAATGAAAGCAAAAAGCCAAACAAATTTTTCGATGGCTGGCTTATAAATAAAATTGTACGCTTACAAAATCCGGTGGGCTGTTGGGGCGGATATACCACGTCGACTGTGTTTTCACTCTTAGCGATGTCCCATTTTTCTGAAAATTCCTCTCGTCACAAAGCAAAAATTGAAAACGCTGTTTCATTAGGCCTAAGCTTTTTAAAAACTCTTTACTTAAATCCCAGTAATGGAGCCTACACCGGCATTACTTGTGATGGCACGAACTGGGACACAATATTAACTTCAACAGCACTCTTAGAAACTGGTTTTACGGCGAGTGAGCTCAGTGATTCCTTAGATTTTATAGTGAACGAACAAGCGCCCAACGGTGGAATGCCCTTTGGCATGGGTTTTATAAACGAACCCGATGTCGATGATACCTGCTCAGCAACTGACTTGTGGTTTAAAGTCGGTGGCCGTTACCGTGAAAATGCTCTTCGTTCATTACGATGGCTTATGGAAAGACAAAATGATGATGGTGGCTGGGGTGCATTTAATCAAAACAATCGCAATAATTTTTTGCTTAATTTTTTCTTGCGAAATTATAAAGACCGAGAATCGCTATTCGATTATTCATCAAACGATTGTGCCGGACATGTCTTAGAGGCCATGGCTTTTGGCGGCTATAATAAATATAACAGTCCCATTGCACAAAAGGCGATTTTGTACCTTAAAAAGAATCAAGCAGATTTTGGTGGCTGGAAGGGCCGTTGGGCTCAGAACTATTTATTCGGCACGTCCGTTGCCGTGCAAGGGCTATTGGCTTCAGGCGAAGATGCGAGATCGCCGTATATTCAAAGGGCTATTCGTTGGATGACCTCGAAACAAAATTCTGATGGTGGCTTTGGTGAAACGCCAGCTTCGTATGTTAAAGCTCATCTTGCGGGATGCGGAGAAAGCACGCCCTCTCACACCGCGTGGGTGTTAATTACTTTGGTAGAATGTGGCTTGGCCAACACGGAAGTCGCCCAGCGAGCGGCTAAATGGCTCACAGAGAATTTCAAAAAACGTGGTCGTTGGGTCGATCAATCAGTGACAGCAACAGGACATCCGGGATTAACAACCATGCAGTATTCACTCTATGCGCCGACATTTCCACTGATTGCTCTCGGAAAGTACCTAAAGGCCTTGGGCATCCAAGTGTCCCACACAAAATTGGACTGGAAGGCTCTGCCCGCCTATAATGGATTTCCACCCATCGTTGGCAGGGATGTTCAACTTTAGAGAAGTCTGTACCCGCCTGCGTATCATGGTCCTCTAATTGCAGTCTGTCTTCTGAGTTTGAATTAAAACGCGGAGGACACATTTATGGGTCAATCTATTAGGATTACGAGAGGGTTTATTGTCACTCTGGTGACATTATTTGTGATTTCTTTAAAGCTCAATGCCGAGCCCTATTGTTTGGCGCTCCGGGGAAACGGTGAAGCGCAGCCGGCACATTGGGGCGCGCTTGCCAATCTCGTTGAAAAAATGGGTCTTCCACAAATTCAATCGGGCGGTAGTTCAGCCTCAGTGAGTCTCATGTTCTTAGACAGTATTGCCGCCAACCCTTGGGTGAATAGTGGTAATCCCGAGGAGAAAAAATCTCGTGCTGCATTTTTGTTAAAGTCCTTGCATGGAATTACTATTTTTTTAGGAAAGGCTGCGTTGGGACAATTATTGCAGATTCAGGTGACTCCCACTGAGGGCAGTAATACCCTCCCTATTGTAGTTCAAGCTTTGAATTCTCTCGGTGTCGAACAAAGCTCGCGTTATTTTTTTCTTGTTAAAACTCTTAGGAATTTGCAACAGGGCGCCCTACTGTCGCAGGG
>Ga0163151_10001913_pt1 | contig 33885 bp, 37 predicted proteins | sample OliLakLV19MP5IB2_FD_145596 | JGI IMG/M metagenome (GOLD analysis project Ga0163151, IMG submission 145596) | Freshwater microbial mat bacterial communities from Lake Vanda, McMurdo Dry Valleys, Antarctica - Oligotrophic Lake LV.19.MP5.IB-2 | ecosystem: Environmental > Aquatic > Freshwater >... | reverse complement strand
ATTTTATAATCATCGCCAATGATGTTCAACGGGGTAAAGGCTATGCAGTTAAAACCGGAATGCTTAAAGCCCGTGGTGAGACAGTTTTTTTTACTGATCTTGATCTTTCAACGCCACTTGTCGAGGTCATTGCATTTTTAGGGCACTTTGAATCAAACCCTCAAGTAGATATTCTTATTGGCAGCAGACAACATGCAAAAAGTCAGATTCTCAAAAGACAAAACCCTATCAGACAAAAAATGGGGCAAATGTTTAATTTTTTCGTCCAATTATTTGCTGTTAAAGGAATCACAGATACCCAATGTGGATTCAAAGCCTTTCGTAAAAAAACTATTGAACCGATTTTTTCACGCCAAACTATAAATGGCTTTTCATTTGATGTGGAAATTCTTCTATTGGCTCAATACCTAGGCTACAAAACAGAAGTTTTGCCCGTGAAATGGACAAACGACCCAGATTCAAAGGTTCATATTATTCGCGATAGCCTTAAGATGTTCTTTGACCTGCTTCGTGTGAAGCGCCTTGTGAAAAAGACGCTGAGTTCTTCTCCACCGCAAAAAGTTCTGAAATAAGTCTTTCAGCTTCACTTAAAATTTTCTTAAGTTCTTGGTCACTTTTTTGGTTTTTAATTAATTCATCAGGTGCAAAACTTAAAAGTTCACACTGATTTAAAAACTTTTTCACATCACCTTGAACTTTTTCACTACTTGTAGGGAGCCTTGTCAAAAGTGCATCTAATGTAAGTGATGCTCCACCGACTCCTGCAATTTCACCCAGTGCACTTAATACGGCGTTTGAAGTTTCAACGCCCACACCTCTAAAATCACCTTTTTTAAGTTTGAGTCTTGCCGTTTTAAGTTTTAATTTTGCTTTCTTGCGAGCAAGTGCCATTTGGTCTTGAGATTCACCTCTAAATACCAAATAAAACTGCCGACCAAACCAACCAAAAACAGTTAAAAACAAGAGAGCCCAAATACTAAGTTGCACTGAAGGCTTAAGTCTCATTGAGGCATCAGTTTTTAAATACTTAATGTCTTTTGAATCAGCAATGGGCGCATCATTTTGCGCCATAGGAACATTACCACCCGCAAGGGAACCATCACCTGCAGCAACCTTGATTTGGAATTCAGGAGTTTGGCGTGTCACATACTTTGCAGTTTTAGGATCAAAATAACTTACAGATACCGGAGGCACTGTAATTGTACCTTGTGATCTTGGAATCAATAAAACTTCAAACTCTTTAAAGCCCTCACCACTTTTTTGAAACTGGGCTTCTTTTTTTGTTTCATAGACTTCCAAATTTTGCGGCAAATCAAGAGGGGGAAGTTCAATGGCCTTCACATTACCTTCACCTTGAAAGCGAATTTTAAGACTAAAAGGCTGATTTACTTTTGCTTGAGTCGTGCTCACTGAACCTGTGATGTTAAACGTACCCACCGCTCCTGAAAAACTAGCGGGCCTACCTTCAGCAGGTAATGGAATAACATCAATTGGAATTTCTTTACTTGCTTTGACGTAACTAAAAGCTTGGCCAATTCCAAAAACAGACATGCCTGAACTTAAATCAACAACCGTAGCTTTTGCTTTGTATTGATCTATTGTTTTTTTACCTGCAGAAATTGGAAACAATGCATATGAAACCAAAAGCGCTTTATTGTACGGTACACCATTAACGATTTCGCTTTGAAAACTTAAGCGCGTGGCAATTTCTAAATCTTCTTTCCAAAAACCTTTGAGTTCAGGGTACTTCAAAGCGTCGTAAGCTTGAATGCCTCCACGGGTATAGAGATACCAAGAGGCCACAATTTGCTCTCCCACATAAACTCGTTTTTTATTAGCCTCAACCGCTATAAAAAAAGCGTCTTTAGTATCAGCTTGAGGGGCAGAACGCACACCTCCGCGATTATCAAGTGTCAAACCTCGCCTGCGCAATAACTGTGTGAAGAGATCATTTGCATCTTCATCTAAAGAACCAAATGCACCCATGTCATCTTCTTCTTGAGGAGGTGGTGCACCACGCTGAGGTTTATTTTGGGCTTTGTTTGAATTTTTACTTGGCAATCCACCGCCACTGCCAGCCACAACTTTAATTGTGATGGGTTTACTTTTAATTGTTTCACCATTGACTGTGACTTCAGCAGAACCTAGCGCATAAACCCCTGGTTTTTTTGGCGCTAGCGTATAGCGATATGTGTTTTTTCTAACAAGCATGAATTTCCCGTTGTCAAAAACGCTGCTGGTAGAACTTGAACTCACAGCATTCATGACTTCAAAACCCTTAAGCTCTGGAAGTTTTGGATCTTCATCATTGATTGCAGTTGAATCACTTGAAACCATAAGTGTTAGTGTCACAACATCTTCTTCGCCAATTGTGTCACTACTTAAACTAGCATCAAGTCTCACCTGTGCAGCAAATGTGGGGAGCACAAATAACAGACATGAAAAAATAAGAAGTAACAGGGTTTCTCTTTTAAAATTCAGATTACCAATCTTTTTCAACCCCCTGCTCCTTTCTTGGCTTATTATCTTTATACTGTTTTGCGCGAATTTTTTCTTCTTGGTTTTTCAACTCTTCTAGAATCTGACGAACTTCGCCTTCGTTCAAGTCTTGACTCTTGAACCCTTGAGGTGTGGGCCGCGGTGTTGGTTCTGGACCTTTTCCTTGACCATTTTTTTCTTCTTTTTTCTCATCTTTCTTATCGTCTTTATTTCCGTCTTGCTGTTGCTGCTGTTTGTCATTTTTTTCACCCTCGCCACCTTTTTGATCTTTTTGATCTTGCTGACCACCACTGCCTTTTTTGTCCTGCTCTTTTATGGCCAGTTCAATATTGGTTTTTGTTTCAACAGAGTCGGGTTTGTAACTCAAAGCTTTTTGATAATATGTGAGTGCTTTGGAAACATCTTTGGCTTCAACAGCCGCATTGCCTGCATTAAACATGGCTTGAAATTTTAATTCTTGATCAGCTTTAGGGTTAGCTTCTACAGCTTCAAATTCTGCCATCGCTTTTGGAATTTCACCGCCCTTAAGAAATGCATCACCCAAATTAAAATGATAATAAGGATTAAATGGATCTTTTGCTAAAGCACCGGCGAAATTTTTAAATGCTTCTTGATATTCTTCAGCTTGATAGCGCCTCACCCCTTCATTGTTTTTTTCAATGGTGGGTGGCGCAAAAGCATGAGCATTTATTGAAAATAAAATCACAAAGATAAAAGTCTTCATGAGTTCACCTCAAAACGCCCGCGCCATGCGCGCGCGTCAGAGCGCCTGTCACCAAAAAGTAAATCTAAAAGTGCAAAGATTAGACCCAATAAAAGTGGAACTTGAAACTTCTCATCAAACTCAGTGGACATTCTTGATTTAAAATCAGCTTTTTCTAAACGATTAAGATCTGCAACAAGATTTTTAATTTCAGTTTCTTCAAACGTTGCGTGGTAATAACTCCCCCCACCAGCGCGAGCAAGCTTTCCCATAACTTCATCACTTTGCACCGTCATGATGACTTGATTTGATTTATCTTTTTTATAATCTCTAAGCATCCCTCGATCATCACGCACAGGAATCGGGGTCCCTTTTGCCGAGCCAAATCCAAGGCCAAAAATTCTTAAACCCTGATCCACAGCTTTTTTAGCCGCATTAATTGCACCTGGCTCATTATCTTCACCATCCGATGCAAAAAGCATAACCCGGGTGGGTTTTGTACCGTTCAGCCCTTCAACACCACCACGTTCAAAGGCCTTCATCGCTTCATCAATGGCATCTTTTAAATTAGTGCCTTGGGTACTCACAGAATCAGGGCTCAAAGAATTAAGATAAATTTTAAGGGCCCCATGATCAGTTGTCATGGGTGAAACCAAGATAGCACTTCCGGCAAAAGCGATAAGACCAACACGACTACCACCTAATTGATCTAAGAGACTTGAAATTTCATGTTTTGCATGAGCTAAACGAGAAGGTTTGTCATCTTCAGCGAGCATGCTATTTGAAACGTCAATGGCAATGATCATTTCAATCCCGGTTTGTTTTACTTCAGTTTGCTTTGCACCCAAAAGAGGTCTTGCAAGTGCAATCGCAAAACATGCAAGCACTAGACATTGTAAAAAATTATGCCAACGTCGCCGTGACATTGAAACAGAGGTTGTAAGAAAGTCAGCTTTTTCACCAAAGTGTTTTTTTATTTTTTTATATGCTCGACCATCAATGATCAGCGCCAAAATGAAAAGTGCAAGGGCACCCCACACCATTCTCAACCACCAAGAGTCTGCCAATTGTATCATTATGGCACCCTCCTAAATAATGTGCGGGTTAAGAAAAACTGCAGTAAATATAAAACAAAAGCCCAATAAAGCCACTTTGTGAAAAGCTCAGTGTATTTAACATACTCATTTACCTGAATTTTTATTTTCTCTAAGGTATCGATGTTGGAGAAAACTTTTTTCAACGTATCCGTATCACCTGCTCGGTAATATTTTGCTCCCGTTTCATCAGCAATTCTTTGAAGCAATTCATCATTCACAGTTGAGTGAATGGGCTGATAGCGTTTTACTTTTCGCCCGAAGGCATCAACTGTATAAATCGGTAATTGCGCTTGCCCGTCGACTCCCGCCCCGATTGTGTAAACTTTGATTCCATACCCTTTTGCTATGTCAAGTGCAGTTGAAGGGTCAATGGTTCCGCTATTACTTTCTCCGTCTGTGAGTAAAATAATGACACGGCTTTTTGCTGTAGAATCTTTGAGGCGTGCCACAGCGTTTGCCAAAGCCACACCAATTGCAGTGCCTGGTTTCATATTATCAGTTGTGAGTTCATCAACACTGCTTAGTAAAACACCTTGATCAAGAGTGAGTGGGCAACGGGTATAAGATTCTCCCGCAAAAACAACTATACCAATGCGATCATTTGCCCGCGCTTTAACAAAGTTTCGAATAACCATCTTTGCAGCACCCAGGCGATTTTCGGGCTCCATATCTTCAATAAGCATGCTATCTGAAATGTCAAGAGTGAGCATGATATCAATGCCTTCAACATTTTTATTTATTTTTGTGTCAGACATTTGTGGTCTTGCAAGTGCAATAATCGCTAAAACAAGTGCAATAAATTTTATAAGATTTGGTAAAAATGAAAGTCGAGCTCTAAAACTTGGTGCTACACCTTGAAAAAGTTTCCCCGAACTAAATTGAAATGTCGCTCGACGTTTTTCTTTTCTGAGATAACTCCAAACAAAAATCAAAATTACCGGAATCAAAAATGTAAACGCTAAAGGTGTGGCCCATTTCATGAACCACCTCCAGGTAAACCAAATAGTGCAAGCCCAACTCGATTAGCCTGATCTAAAAGTGAAAAACATTTTTCAGGTGTAGTTTCAACTTTTGCAAATTTAATTTGATCAAGATCCGCGAGCATGTTTTGAAGCAACTCACCACTATCGCGATAAAAAACTTTATGACGCTTTTGTAAAGTTTCATTCAGCTCTTCACTGGTCATATCTTCAGCATTAAATCGATAGTGCTCACCAATAGTGGTTTTTAAGATATGTGTAAGCTCAAGTGCAAAGGCTTTAAACTCACCCTTACTGGGAAGCCCCTTTGAATCAAGTTTACGAAGTAAAGTTTGAAATTTTTCTTGAGGTGTTTGTGGTTTGCCAACCCCTTTATTTGAAAGCTTTGCTTTACGTTTTTTATTCCATTTTAAAAATTCTCTAACACAAAACCCAACGATAAGTAAAAGCAGTACTCCCCATAATGCCCACCACCACCAAGGAGCAGGCACAGCCTTTGGATCATAAATCGGAAACGGAGTTGGCGCTTGTTTTGATTCTTGTGGCAAAACAGAGCCAACAGTGAGTGTTTGTTTTGATATCGAATGTTCTTTATTGTCGATAATAAGTTTAATGCCTGTAAATTCATGGGTACCCGCACGATAGCTGGTAATAAATTGCTCAACTTGGTTACCACCGATCACAGGCTGATCTAAAAAAACCAAAGCATGTTCACTCGTTGGGCTTAAATCACGAAATTCAATCTTTGAAGTTGGAGTAAGACTCAAACCCACATCGGTTTTACAAATAAGTTTTACTTTCACTCCTACAGTGAGTGCAGCTTGTGTGTTCTCAACGGAACAATTAATCAAAGGCATCATTTTTTATGCCTCGAAGAAAAGAATTTAATCAGCGGATCAACAAAGCTATGTGAAGTGTCGACGCGAATTTGATCAACCTGTGCTTTTTTCAGCTGACGATCTCGAGCTTCATTTAGTTTTTTATAATGACTTTCATACTCAGCTCGAAATAATTTACTTGAACTATCAACAGTACTAATCTCACCGGTTTCTGCATCTTGCATGTCGATGAGCCCAATATTTGGTAAACTTTTTTCAGCCGCATCTTCAACAACGATAGCTACTAAATCATGTCGTCTAGACATCATCCGAAGTGATCGATCAAAATCATCAGATAAAAAATCACTTAAAATAAATACCGTGGCCCGTTTGCGTAAAACTCCATTGAGAGCATCAAGGGCTGTTTTAATACTGGTGCCCCGACCCTTTGGTTTATAATAGAGAAGATCTCGCAAAATGCGATGAACATGCCCTCGCCCTTTTCGCGGCATAACAAAATGCTCGACCTGATCACTAAAAAGCATCAGCCCTACGCGGTCATTATTTTTTGCCGCAGCAAAAGAAAGTACGGCAGCGAGTTGAACCAAAACTTCACCCTTAAGATATGCCCCACTTCCAAAATCTCCAGAACCACTGATATCAACCATCAACATCATGGTGAGTTCACGTTCTTCATCATAGCGTTTGATAAATGGTTTTCCGGCTTTGGCTGTGAGATTCCAGCTAATAGAGCGAACGTCATCACCTGGTACATATTCTCTAAAATCAGAAAAAGTCAGACCCTGGCCCTTGAAGACCGTATGATATTCACCGGCAAAGAGGTTATTCACCATCTTGCGTGTTGAAATCTCAAGAAGTTTTACTTTCTTAAGAATTTCTTTGGGCAACATCAGGGAACTTCTATCTTGTTAAGAATTTCACGAATAATGGCATCAGATTTTGTTTCTTCAGCTTCTGCTTCGTACGTTAATAAAATTCGATGTCTTAAAACATCATAGGCAACAGCTTTGACATCTTCTGGTGTCACAAACCCTCGCCCTTTAATAAACGCGTGAGCCCGTGCAGATTTAGTTAACGAAATCGTCGCTCTTGGTGAGCCCCCAACGTTGATTAAAGCTGCAATAGAATTAAGGCCATATTCACGAGGATTTCGACTGGCCATTACGATTTCGACAATGTAATGCTTAATTTTTTCATCCATGTAAATGCCGCTAACTAAATTCTTAGCTCTTAATAATTCATCAACTCCAATTACTTTATTAACTGTGGGCAATTCTTTTTGGGTCATGCGGCCTAAGATTTCAAATTCTTCTTCTTTAGTTGGATAATTAACTAAAACCTTAAACATAAAACGATCCATCTGCGCTTCAGGAAGCGGATACGTACCTTCTTGCTCTAACGGATTTTGTGTCGCCAAAACTAAAAACGGATTTGCCAATTTATGTGTTTCATCGCCAATAGTGACTTGTCTTTCAGCCATCGCCTCAAGCAAAGCGGATTGTACTTTTGCCGGAGCGCGATTGATCTCGTCAGCCAAAACGATATTTGTAAAAATGGGACCTTTTTTAACCGCAAATTCGCCTGTTTTTTGATTAAAAATCATTGTTCCGATTAAATCTGAAGGAAGTAAATCTGGCGTGAACTGAATTCGTTGAAACGCAACATCGATACCGTTTGCAATAGTGCTGATGGTTAACGTTTTTGCAAGCCCCGGAACACCTTCAAGCAAAACGTGCCCGTCAGTAAGTAGTCCCATCAAAATTCGTTCAAGCATGTGACGTTGCCCGACGACAACTTTTCCTACTTCATTGAGCACCTTATTAACGAACTGACTTTCTTGTTTGATTTGTTCATTGAGTGCTACGATGTCGACCATGGGTCCTCCGAGTTGTTTGGCTTGGCCAATTAAATGGCATTGCAAGATGATATGGTAACGCTGTTAAGATTTTGATTTCAATTAGCTTTTTCTCAAATAATGATCGATTTGAGTGGCGCCATGCGTTGACAGACTACTATGGCGAACCTATATTAATTTTGCTAACTATGAGCAAACATCTTACGAGGTGAAAATGCCTATCCACATTAAAACTTGGCTTTACCTAATTCTACTCTCAGCAGTAGCGATGTATCTGGGCAGCGCTTTAGCCGGCCGTCAGGGTTTGCTCTTAGCTTTTGTGATTTCGTTTACCATAAACCTTGTGAGTTACTTTTATAGCGATCGACTTATTCTCTGGACATACGGAGCTCAACTTATTGAAGGCATTGACCCCTACGGGCTTCAAAACACCGTCACAAAACTTTGTGAAAAAATAGGAATCCCAAAACCAAAAGTTTATATTATCAAAAGCGACACACCAAATGCATTTGCTGTTGGCAGATCACCATTGAAAGCTTCGGTTGCTGCGACAGAAGGAATCTTAACATTATTAAGTCGAGAAGAAATTGAAGGCGTTTTGGCTCATGAACTCAGTCACATCAATCACAAAGATACACTGATCATGATGGTTGCCGCTACTTTAGGTTCGTTTGTCATGTATTTAGCAAATTCATTTAAATGGGTTGTAATCTTTGGAAAAGAAAATAAAAACCAAGACAAAAATATGGTGGGACAACTTTTCTTAGCTTTTTTCTCACCCATTGCAGCTTTTATTATTCATCTAGCAGTTAGCCGAAATCGTGAATTCATTGCCGATCAAGAAGCTGCCGAGATGACACAAAACCCACATGCCCTTGCGAGTGCATTATGGAAATTACACAACTACTCTTTTGCAAAACCCTTATCTGTCACACAAGCGACAGCTCATATGTTTATCGTTAATCCATTAAGTTTAGGTGGGCTCAATGGGCTTTTTAGTACACACCCGCCAGTAGAAGAACGCATTAAAAAATTAATCGGGAGAACACTGTGAACACAAATCAAATGGAAGCCTCATTTATCACACTAGCAATGTCTATCGCTTCAGCTGCTGCAATGAGTCTGGGCCTTGCTCCTAACCCACAAACTAAAAAAACCGAAGTTGATGTAGACATGGCGAGATTTAATATTGATCTACTAGATGTGCTTTCGCGAAAGACAAAAGGAAATTTAGCAAAAGAAGAAGACGAATTCATGACCCGTGTACTTGCCGATTTAAAACTAAAATTCGTGGAGGTAAATAAACATGGAAAATCTGTTTAAATTCATCAATATCAGTTTAACTCTAATTCTCATCGCAACAGCAGCTCCCAAAGCAATGGCCTTGAGCTCTAATGATCCACTTCCACGAAATCTTTTTATTGAACTTGGCAAAAAAGTAAATCCCGCCGTTGTAAACATCTACACCACACAAAGTGTACGCGGTGGAGGAAGACAAGGCTACTTCCCGGGGATGCCCCAAGACCCCTTTGAACAGTTTTTACAAGAGTACATGGGCCAAGGGCGCAGAGCACCTGAACAAAAAGTTGCAAGCCTAGGATCAGGTTTTATTATCGATACAACTGGCCTTATCGTGACAAATAATCATGTCATCGCCAATGCTGCTGACATTCGCGTACAACTTACAGAAAAAGCTAAAAAAACTTATAAAGCAAAAGTCATTGGCCGCGATGCACGCACTGACGTCGCACTTATTAAAATCGACACAACAGAAAAACTTACCGTCACCGTGTTAGGTGATTCTGATAAAGTCGAAGTTGGCGAATGGGTCGCTGCATTTGGTAACCCCTACGGCCATGGTCACTCAATGACCAAAGGAATTATCTCTGCAAAAGAGCGAGACATTGCAGAACTTGAAACAGCATTTCCATTTATTCAAACCGATGCCAGCATTAATCCAGGCAATAGCGGTGGCCCACTTGTAAATGCCGACGGTGAAGTCATCGGTGTAAACTCAGCAATTGATGCCCGAGCCCAAGGCATTGGCTTTGCGATTCCGATCAACGTTGTAAAAAGACTCATTCCAGATTTGAAAAGTAAAGGTCGCATTATTCGAGGTTATTTTGGTGTTGCGATTAGCAATATTGATGAACGAGTGATGAAACAATTTAATCTCAAAAGTGATCGAGGGGCATTGATCGTAAACGTAAGCCCTGGTTCACCAGCTGAACGCGGTGGAATCGAACCTTACGACATCGTCACAGAATTTAACGGTAAAGAAATAGAAAACGCAAAAAGCTTAACAAACGCTGTTGGCGAAACTCCCGTTGGTCAAACCGCAAAAGTAAAAGTTTTCAGAGACGGTAAAACCACAAACTTAACTATTAAAACCACCGAGCGCCCGGACGAAGAATCTGTTGCCCAAGAAAGCCCGCGAGCTCCCAGACTTCCAAAAGGCATGACGGCTCCTTATAATTTAGGAATGATGTTAGCTGATCTTAATCCAACGATTGCACGCCAGCTACAACTTCAAGATGCTCCAAAAAGAGGTGTCGTAGTTACAGGCACTCAAGACGGTGGTTTAGCAGACCAAGCCGGGCTTGAAATTGGGGATATCATTTTAGATGTGAATAAAAAACGAGCACTCTCAGCACGTGAAGCATTAAAAAATATTAAGCCCGGTGTGAATAGTCTGCGCGTTTTACGCGGCCAAGTTACGCTCTTGATATTTATGGAAGCAAGATAGGCCAAAGAGTGTGACAAGTTTAGATTTTACTTTAAAGGCTCCTGCAAAACTAAATCTTTGGCTTCACATCACAGGCGTTAGGGAAGATGGCTATCATTTACTTGATAGCCTTTTTGTTCCTATAGATCTCTATGATGAAATTAAAATCACTAAAAGTTTAGGTTCAAAAGACGAAGTTTTATTTGTCACACCGTCAGGCACTCCACTTGATATTAAAATTAATACGGTCACAAAAACATTCGAGCTTATGCGTGAGTTATTGCCTGAAATTCCATATCTAAAGATTCAAGTGACAAAACACATCCCCATGGGTGCAGGTCTTGGCGGCGGAAGCTCTGATGCTGCAACCACCTTGAATTTTTTACAATCTGAATACGGAAACGCTGAAAGTCTCAAAGCCCTACCTAAAATTGCTCAAAAGATAGGGGCTGATGTGAGTTTTTTCTTAAAAGCAAAGCCCGCTCATGTGACAGGCGTGGGTGAACAGTTAATGGAAGTGAACATTGAACAGCTATTTTTCGTAGTCTGCTACCCCGAGTTACAAATCTCTACAAACCAAGCCTATGGCTGGTTTGATGAAGATTGTGCGTTGACACGCGCCGCAGCAAATGTTAATTTTAATCGAACAACTGGGGTCTTGGACGACTCAGTTTTAACGGCAGTTCAAGTAGTGAAACGAACACATAACGATCTTGAAATACCTGTTGAAGCGAGAAATCCTCAGATCGCGATGTTAAAAAAAGCGCTGAGACAATGGGGAGCGCTCACAAGTCTCATGACGGGAAGCGGAAGCTCCGTTTTTGGGATTTACCAGAATCAAAAAAAAGCGATTCTGGCTTATGAGAACCTCAAAAAACAATTTCCCGCCTCACACTCTTTTTTCATCACGAAAACCCTGGATTAGACATCAACATGGAGAACATCAATGGAAATCACCGAGGTAAAAGTATTCGCAGTTAATGAAGAAAGGCTCAAAGCCTACGTCACAATCACCATCGACGCATGCTTTGTGGTCCGCGACTTAAAGATCATTAACGGAACAAATGGTCTTTTCGTGGCAATGCCCAGCAAAAAGCGAAAAGATGGCCAATTCAAAGATATCGCCCACCCGCTCAACAACGAAACTCGAGAAAAAATCGAAAACAAGATCTTTGAAGTCTACGAAGCCGAGCTAAAAAAGATGGGCCAAACTTTAGAACAAATGACTATTGCAAAATCATCTACTCCCGATTATGACCAATCAGACGACGACGGAAGAGCCTAACACCCGTTCGGTCATTATTGGGGCGTAGACAAGCGGTAAGTCAACGGATTTTGATTCCGTCATGCGAAGGTTCGAATCCTTCCGCCCCATCCACTTGTCAAACTATTCGAACCAGATTTTAACAAAAAAATACCGGGGCTAGCGCCCGTAGCGCTAGCCCCTTTTTTATTCGATCCTACAGTCTTTTTTTTCTCTAACTCAAATCCTATGAAATGACTTTCTCCTGCATGCCAGTAGATTTTTAATCCATCAGTTAATAACTCAATCTTATGAATCAATTTATTTACAACCTTACTTTTAAAGCGCTGCTTCCAGATAACAGTTAAGCGAGCAAAGCGGACCAGAGCTCTAAAATGACGCCTTGAAATCGCCAACTCAGAAGCCCGGAGAGCACCTGTTTTTTATTAGGATGATGGTCGTCGCATTTCGTCGCTTTAGGCTTTCTTCAATACAAGCGACTCCAGCCGTTTCACTCGCTCTTCTAGTTCAGGCTTCTCACCAAGAACAGCTTGTCTTAAGAACTCATTCAGCAATGTCTGGTATTTTGTTCTTTGCTGTTTAGCTTTTTTTCTAAGCTCCAATATGACTTCGCCGTCGATCCAGCAATTAACGCGAATCTTCATATTTTTGTTGTCTAAATCTTCCGCTGTAATCTCAGTCTTCTTTTTCTTCAAAGTGCTCATTCCACATCTCCTTTATAAGGTTTTTGTGTTCCTTAACTTTCTCTTGCAGCAATCTGATCTCATATGAACGAAAACCCCGATTGTTTTTTACTTCAAGGGTATCAATGACGATCACTACATTTCTTCCTGCATGCCGAACATGGACATGAACAGGTTCGTGATCCTGGCTGTAGAAGAAGAAAACAATGTTATTGAACCTGAATATCTCCGGCATAACCAATTCTAATTATACATATAAAGTGTGTATAAACAACATTTTTTGTCACCAACTCTTTTTTTTAAACGCAACTGTAGGCCTTAAATCCAATATACCACCCCGCGGCATGTCGATTGCTATAAATCCATCCGGATAAGCAAAAACAGTAATCGGTGGAAATTACACCGAGCATGGTTCATCGCTTGGTGGCCCACCTCTTGGTTTAAGCGTTAATATTGAAGGTGGATATATTCATCTATCTTGTAAGTGAGTTACTTGCAATTTCGTATCGATGACACTTCGATAGTTGACTAACCCCAATCAGATAAATTCAGATCAATCAGGCCAGAGGCAAAATGCTCTGGCCTTTTTTAAGCGTCTTTCGAGAAATTAGCTCGCTCGACCAAAAGAAAAACCAAATTCAAGATGGGCTCCGCATGCGGCTGCAATACGTGCAAGGAGAGGTAGAGATGCGACTCTTTTATCTAAACCACCTTCAAGGCGTGCAATCACGCTCTGTGTAGTTCCGATTTTTTTGGCTAACTGAGCCTGAGTTAAATTTGCATGCAGCCTTGCAGATTTAACCGCAACTGCAATTTTAGACTTCGCCTTCTCTTCTTCATAAGAAATACGCACTTCGGGATCTTTTAAAAGTTTATCAAAAAATGGTTTTGCAGATCTATATGCTTTTTTCGCTTTCATAATCCTAAAACCTCCTTCATTCTTTTTTCAGCCAACTCCAAATCTTTTAGAGGAGTTTTCTGAGTAGTTTTTCTAAAAACATGAAGCCAAACCATAGTGCTAGCTTCAACAATCACATAAGCGATTCGATAACCTCCGCCGACACTTTGAAATTTTATCTCCCAGAGTTTTCCCCGAAGAGGTTTAAATATAACTCTGGGGCAACCAAAACCGTGCTTCTCAATATTCTCAAACACTTCAACGAATCTTGCCTTATCTACCTTTGAAAGACCTTCGATAAAATCTTGTACAGGACTACGACCAGATGCTGTTTCATAGAAGGATACTTTCATTATTTTTGAATATAGCCAATTGGCGATAAATTGTCAATTGAACTCTTTTGACCGCCAGCCTGAAGCGACCTATTCCACTTAGATAAACTAAATGGGTGCCAGAACTCCAACTCAAAGAGGTTTCTATATATCCTTTGCGAACAAATTGCTTTGCACACTTCTCACACCAAAACTACGCTCAGGCGAATGAATCTGATATCCCATAGATTTATAGGCTAGTAGACGCTTACGATACATTGAGATTGTCAGACCGCTGCATGAGTCCAAGTAGTCATAAATCAACACATCTTTCTTACCTGGAAAGGGACGATGCAAGCGCCCGGCGTATTGAACCATTCGCCCTTTAAACGATATAGGCATCGCTAAGACAAGGGTATCGAGACGAGGGATATCTACACCCTCCCCGATCAATGAGGCCGTTGCAAACAAGCACTGTGGCACTTTTGTTTCAAGGCCAAGGCTAATTTCATCAAACACTTGGCGCCGCGCTTTTTTACCTAAAGTTCCTTCTAAACGAAAAACTTTGATGTTTGGATTGCGCTCAGCTGTTTTGTCAGCCAATTGCTCTAAATGTTCTTTTCGATCTGAAATAACAAGCGGAAACCTACCCTCATGAATGGCAGACGTAATATCCTCTACAATAAGATTATTACGCTCTTGATCTGCTGTTAATTTTTCCCACACAACGTGTATTGGCGGTTGATGGCCTAGCTCAGCCGAGAGTTGAAAAGTAGTTTCATGAACAACTACCCGCTTTGACAAAGAATTATTGTCTGCAGATTTAATTTCATACCGGATTGGACCACATTGCATGAATAAAATCTTGTGATGACCATCTTTTCTATAAGGAGTAGCCGTAAGCCCTAGAATATACTTTGATGAAATTCTCTTGAGTAAAGACTCAAACGAAACAGCCGGTATGTGATGACATTCGTCAACAATGACTTGGCTATAACCAGAGAGCAACTCCTCTATCTCATCTGTTTTTGTCAGAGTTTGAATCATAGCGATATCAATTTTACCAGTGAGCTTTTTCTTGGAACTGGCAAATGTGCCAATCTCTTTTATGGGAACATCTAAAAATCGATGAATTTGCTCTTTCCATTGATCTAGCAATGGTTGTCTATGAACTAAAATAAGTGTTGGAAGTTTTCGTTTAGCAATTAAAGCACACGCAATAACTGTTTTGCCAGAACCTGGAGGGGCTAGCAATACGCCTGTATCATTTTCAATAATTTTGTTGAGAGCTTTTTTCTGCTCAGGTTGCAGTTCGCCATTAAATACAGTTTTCATCTTTTTATGTGTGAGTCGAATATCACGAATTATTGTTTGCGCACCCACTTCTTGAGCTAATTCTATACATTGATCCAAAACGCCTCTTGGTAAAACGAGGGTATCTTGTTGTACATCTCCACAGAAAATAAAACGTGAGTGTGGATAGGTTGAAAAGCGCATTCTCTCAAGCTCATAAAATTTCGGATTTGCGAATGTAGCTGTGCGCTTTAAAGCCGTAACTAGGGGGCCTGGCAGATCAGCGAGTTTAATGGAAAGCTGTGAGCCCAATTCAATTTCTACATTACCAGTATAAAGCCCTTTGAATAGTTTAGGCTTAGCAACTTTCATGATTCGCTCGTCGGTCTCAAGTGCATTGATCTCTGGTATCAAGCTGAAGGTATTTCGCTCTGGTAAATACTCTTCTAGAATTGATACCACCTCATTGTTGGACAGACGTTTAACTTGAGAAAGATATATCCATTGATCCTCAAAAGACTGAAAGGCTTCATCAATAAATACAGAATTCCCCGCATCACGCGCTATTTTTTGAAGCGGAAGTGCAATGAGATTACCAAAACCGTCATTCGGCAAATAATCCTGATTTGGAAAAAATCTATCATAAGTTGATAGTTTAATAGAATGTCGAAGTTCAACTGCTCTTGAAACAAGTAACGTACCCAACTGTCGAGCTATTCGAGCAGGAACTGATTCACGAAAAAAGATCCAGCAGTGAGCTCCATTACCTGAGCGAGACCGTTCAACGGCTATTTCAACGCCCAATGTTTGCGCTACCTGTTTGTATGCCAGAACGTCTTCTTCCCAACCCTCACCATCAAAGTCAGCAGCTAGAAATATACAAGTATCACCCTGTCTTATTGCATAGGTTCCAATCGTATGAGTACCTTGGAGATGACCTTTTACCGCAACATTATCTAAAGGTAAAAATGCCTGATTTGGACAATCTGAACATTTAATTTTTGGTTTTTCACATACACTTCTAACCCACTCATTGCGGCATGCTGGAGCGTAACCCTTTTTACCTTGTTTCTGATTCTCCCAAAGTCTCGGATAGACGGATTCACGGCAGCGAAAAAGTGATAAAAATAGTTCGATTTTGTCATCGGGAGTTGATGGTGGAATAGCACGGGCTGAAATTCCCAGAAGAACCCTAGTTTGAACGAGTTCCTTTGATCGAAGAGTAATTAGCTCAGCGGCAAGAACTTTTCGCTCGCTATCTAGGATGCGTAATCGTTCTTCGATAGATTGAATATGTTCTTTAGACATGTTTTTTCATAGCACAAAATAAAGCCGGTAGGCAAATTTGATAACATTCGGTTTAGTAGCTAAATCTCCAGCGCCTTCTTTAACTTAGTTAATTGCTCATTCCTCTTAGCTACAGCCATTTTTTTGATATTTTGCAGCTTCCATTGAATGGCCGGAAGTTTTTCAACACCCTTAATACCTAAGAGTCCCCAATTTGGTTCAGCAGATTTTAAACTTATCAAAAATTCTTTTTCATCCGCCGTCATATCTTTATGAATTTGTTTTATCAGGGCATTTCTTACCTGGTAAAGATCATCTAAAGTCGTTGGTATTTCTGTCATATCCTTGAATTCTTTATCAAAAATATCTTTGATATTCTTTTTAGTCGGAGCAATCACTTCGTGCATTGGCCGATCATGAGAAGCTAAATAGACTAAGAAGCCTTTTCTAATTTTGTCAGTCAAGCCCTCATTCTCTAATAAAATCTTTATATCAAAAAGATCACGAGGGTGTTGCCGATCAAGAGCAGCACAAATTTTTCCTCCATAAAGATCAGCCATAGGGACCACAGAAATTGAGACACTCATCTCGAATAAATCTTCTGCGGTTTTCACAAGATCCATTGATTTTGACGCTCCCGTTAGACCTCGTATCACTGCATTGGGCTCAATCTTAATAGAGGTCTTTGTAGTAGCCACAACGAGTTTTATTATTTGATGGCCGTGCTTTGTTTTTCGAACTTTTGAGCCGGGCACCCTCTTCTCAATTTCAGCTGAAATTCTTTCGAGTGCCTCATTCATTTTCTGCAAAGACATTTCACGATTTTCTATTGGGACATAGGTAAGATCAATATCAACACTCAGTCGTGGCATATCCCTAACAAATAAATTGATTGCAGTACCACCCTTTAGTGCAAAGACTCTTTCTTTATCAATGATAGGGATGCACTTGAGCATTAACTCTACTTGCGGATAAAATTGATTCTGTTTCATTCTTACCTCGGAACTATAATTTGATATTTCGAATCGAGTTTGCCGTGGGGTACAATAGCTCGCTTACCTTTACCTAAATCGATCTTTGACGTATTAAGTTTTAAAAACCATGTGTGCCCAGATTTTTCAGCTAAATAGAGAAACAGTCTTTTTGCTTTCACTGATCGGCACAGCTGGAGATGACTCTGTAAAACTTGAGGTCTCATATTTGCTAAGTTTTCGAAAATAAGTTCAGCCTCTTCAAAAGACTGTGTCGACGGCACCGATTCAAGCATTTCAAATACTGCTCGTTCAGGGGTAGAAATTTTTATTTTTAGCTTGTCTTCTTCATAATCTGAAAAAGTCTTTATAGTTTTAAGTTTTTCAGAAAACATTTGAGTTTTCTGAAATTGAAAATCAGCTGTTTTTTCAAAATCTTTAACCCAGCGAGGTAACCGACTCAGCGTCGCACTGTAGAGATTAATTGTTAATTTTTTTTTCATAGGGATATAGTGGCCTAGCCCTCTCAACCTCAGGGCAGTCTTCCCACCCACCCACACTGACATCTCAAGGAACTCCTGAAGAGCTAACATTACGCCTACCCAAGAAACATCTTCGCCTTTACGTATAACGACTCCCTTTGCAACTCTTGTGACCCAACCATACTGCTCATACCGATCAAGAAGCTGTCTTGATATCCCCTGCCTCAAAAGCCACGATGTCGGAGCCACCGATCCGCGAGGCCAATTTTGCAAGAGCTGGTTTAACTTAGTTCTATTTTGTCTATCCATGATTGACATTATCACATAAAATCAAACTATCTGCAATGTCTCAGTTTAATATAATGCTATAATGTCAATCATAGATGGACATTATAGCATATAAACAAACTAAACTTCTTTCAAATCAAATATAAACGCTATGAGCTAGTTAGAATCGGTTAAAACGCCAGCCTCAACCAAAACCACCTGTTTCTTTGTTGTTTTCTTCCACTGGGCTCGATACTCACGAGCCACGACGAGTGGTTCGTGTACTTTGGTACGGCGGCATCCATAAATAAGGTTCTGGTTCTTGGTTCTTCCCCACAAAACGTGGCAACAGACTTGGTTTCTAAAATATGTTTCTAAAAAACCCGATCTCTTTTGAGATCGGGTTTTTTATTGGCCAGATATTGATGTATGGCTGAGACCGAAATGAGTCGACACCTAATACCACCGAAGGTTCGAGGAGCATGCCACCGCGCCAGCGCGGGGCAAACTTAAAATAGATTTCGCGCACGACGCGCGAAGTACATTACGAACCTGTCAAACTGGTGTTCGGCAGCATGCTTTCTCATTCTTCCGGATTTACCCCGCCTGAAAGTCCAATGCCAAATTTTCTGGCAAATTTCCGCCAATAGACGTTAGTCAAATCCACTACGATGCGACCAAATATTTTTTCTAACAGCCAAAAGATAATCACTAACCAAACCGTGGAGGGCTCTTGCCACCAAGGTTTGTCAAAAGTTGTGGAGATACTTCCAATCTGACTTTCAATTTATTTTAATTTCCAACAATTCAGTTCTATGCGCCAGATCTTGTTCTACTGGGCTTTTTTCAGTTAATCTTGAATTAGTAATTACTGAGTCAAAAATATTGGTTGATAATTCACTACTATAATTTTTAAGACGTTCAGTTGTTAAAAGTTGATCCTTCGCTTGTAAAACCACGTTGATAGTATCGACATCCTTTTTATCAGATTGAATCTCACTTTTTATATCCTTATGGTCTAAACCAAGTAGATGGGCTCCGGCTATAAAGACAGCTCCCGCAACGAACCCCTCTGAGATTGATATCTGTCACTTCAACAATCTCCACTTCGCTCCACGCCCCTTGCCTTGAAGCTGAATTAATTTCTCCGCCTTCATCTCTCTTAATACGAGGCGTATCCAATCCCTCGTAATCCAAGGGCATTCATTTTCAATTTCAGAAATTGCAAAGGAACCTTTTTGGCGCAGCACAGCTTGGCGCACTTGATCTGATTTTGAACCCTTCCCAGGTTTGATTTTACCGACTCGCTCTTCGAACTCTCGATAAGCTCGCAAGAGTACAACCCAGAAGTAGTTTATCCATGGCCCGACATCATGCTTACTTGCATGCCATCCTTTTGAACTTTCCTCTAGCGTGCGATAGTAGTCCTCTTTTGTTTCTTCGAAAATTCTCTCTAGCGAAATATAACGTCCAACTTGGTAATCGAAATGATAAAGCGAGATGAGTGTAATCAATCTGGCAACGCGTCCATTACCATCACTGAAAGGATGTATGCAGAGAAAGTCTAGAATCGCTAAAGGGATAACAATAAGTGGATCTGACTTCCCTTCATCAAGAGCCTTAAGATAATTTTCTTCAAGTTCTTGCATTTTCATTGGTGTCTGAAATGCAGGAACTGGTTTGAATCTGATTCTTGTCGTTCCATCAGGATGCCGCTCAATGATTTCATTATCTGTGGCTTTCCACTTACCACCAGGTTGCGCCATGTATGAATAAATAGTCTTATGAAGCTGTAAAATGATGTTGCTAGAAAACTTCATCTCCTTCGCAGACCCATGAATAAGAGCCAACGCGTCTCGATAGCCAGCCACTTCTTGTTCTGACCTATTTTTTGGTTTTGAATTTTGTAATACGAGATCTTCTAATCGCTTGTGCGGTACCTCAATACCCTCAAGCCTATTCGACGATTCGGTTGATTCTACCTTTGCGGTTTCTTGGAGACTTTCCAATGCCTCAGGTGACTGTTTCGAATAGAGGATTTGTTTCCCACGATATTCGCCAAGCTGACGAAGAGTCGCCAACTGTGTGGAATCAAACTTTAGCTCATCTAGGTAGTTAGTTTTTAGTGATGCCATATAAGGGTATTATCGGTCTTAATAGGGTATTTTTCAATACAAAATACCCTATTAAATGGAATAATACCCTATTTATATCGAATATATAAGCTTTGAAGGTAGAGCCCTTTTCAATACATTTCAGTGCATTTCAAGATGGTCGCATATTGACACTCATTACCAAGAGTTGTGAAAATACTTTGTTAAAACGAAATTTCTTGAGACACCATGACCTTCAATCTCAAAGAGGATCGCATCTAGGACCACCGCTTTTTCTGTGGAGCAAACTTCCTCGATGTGTACGTCACAATCATCCATGTTCGCTATATACAAGATATCGTGGTTGGCGGTAACAACTCCACACCTGGGCAAGCCAAATCCCCGAAAGAAATCTTGATTGAAGCCAAAAATATCGATAGCTTGGCCCCCTATCTTAAATAATTCATCAAGTTAAACATTTAAGTCGTTGGATATTTTAAAGTTTTCAAACGGCAAAATAGCTGTGGGAAATGAAATGACTGAATCAACTGTTGTTTATTGTGATCTCACTGACAGCCAAGAAACTGGCACAGCACTTGGCAATCAAATTCGGGCAGAGTTTAAAGATGCCATTGCTGATGTTGTGATTGTATTCGCATCATCTAATTACAATTTCACAAAACTTCTTGAAGCACTGAAAGTAAGCTCAAAATCTAAGATTATTGTAGGCTGCTCTTCTGCTGGAGAGTTCATCACAGGTAAACACGGAGTCTCTGCAGCTTCAGCTTTAGCAATGTGTTCATCAGATATGAAATTTACACTTAATATTGGGCGCGGCATACGTGCTAACCGTTCAGGTGCTGCAAGGGAATTAATTTCGACATTTCAAGGGAAGAACACAACGTACCCTTATCGTTCGGTACTTCTGCTTGCAGATGCCCTTGCAGGCTATACAGATTCTTTGATTGAAGAACTAACGACGCTGACAGGTGGAACTTATCAATTTTTTGGCGGTGGCTCAGGTGATGACGCCAAATTTAGTCAAACCCATGTTTTTCATGACACCAAAGCTGAAACAGATGCCGTCGTTGGGCTTGAAATTCTCTCAGTTAAACCATTAGGAGTTGGCGCTGAACACGGCTGGGACGTTGCAAGCGAACCATTTAAAGTTACTGAATCAGAAGGAATGAGGCTTATAAGTTTAAACTCAATTCCAGCTGTCGAAGTTTTTGAAGAGCACTCAGAAGTTACAAAACAAGAATTTGATAAATCTAATCCAATGTCCTTTTTTCTCCATAATACTTTGGGCATTAAAGCAGAGGGCGGCTATAAAATTCGCGTACCTCTTTCGGTTCAAGCTGACGGTTCAGTATTATGCGCTTCAGATATTCCTACAGGTGCGACAGTTTACATAATGAAAGCCAGCAATAAATCATCTGAAGATGCCGCACAAACTGCTGTTGAATCTGCATTAAAGCAGCTTGGAAACAATAAACCAAAAACTGCACTCTTTTTTGATTGTGTAGCTACACGCCTCAGGATGGGAAAAGATTTTGGTTTAGAACTTCAAGCTCTTCAAAATTCATTAGGTCAGAATACCAAGTACGCTGGCTGCAACAGCTACGGCCAAATTGCTCGAGTTGAAGGTCAGTTTAGTGGATTTCATAACTGCACTGCTGTTGTTTGCATATTTCCTGAGTAACAGGAGCAAGGAAGTTAAAAAGTGTTAGATCAAAGACTTCTCACTTTTATCGGCAGTTTGAGTGATCTTGCAGAGCGTCCTGGAGCTGCAAAAAAGTTTGCCAACGCTTTAGGCGCTGTCGATTTCTTGTTATTCACCAAAGATAGCACTCTAAATATTCTACTCCCTGCTCCAGGATTTCCTCAAACTCTTCCAGGGGGGGCGAAAATGGCGAGAATTTATCTCAGAGTGCCAGGAAACTAGAAATCAAACAGCCCACTTAATATCTCCTTACGACAATCAATTGACACTTGTAATCGGTATTGCCGCTTCAGATGGTTCGATTCTGGTATTGCTAGGCGGAGCTCCTGATCTTGATCGGGCATTTGAAATAAGTGTTCTTATTCCACTCCTCGCGGCAGCCCTTCACAATGAGCGAGTCCGTTTAACGGCAAAAGGGCAGGTCGATACAGAAAGCAAATCTGCACAGCGGGCGATGGAGCTCTCAATGGCGCTCGATGAGACTCGTCGAAATCTTCAGATGTCACTTCTTGAGACTAAGCAGCAGAAAGATTATGCTGATACCGAGCGAGAAAAATTTGAAGCACTTTTTGCTGAGTCGCCAACTGCAATGGCTTTGCTTCGAGGACCCACACATATTTTTGAAAAAGTTAACTCCGTCTATCTGCAACTCATCGGTCACAGAGATGTTGTTGGAAAGGCACTTCTTGAGGCCTTGCCTGAATTGATAGATCAACCTTTTGTTAAACAATTATTGGATAAAGTTTATGAAACCGGCGAGACCTTCATTGGCAAGGAGATAAACGTTTTTTTAAAGCGGCAGCCTGAAAGCTCACCAGAAGACAGATATTTTGATTTTACTTATAAGAGAATCTTGAACGCTCATGGAAAGCCCTACGGTGTGCATATTAATGCAATAGATGTTACCGATAAAATTTTAGATCGAAAAAAAATTGAAGATAGCGAGCGCCAATTTAGAACGCTTGCTGATTCAATTCCACAGCTAACGTGGATGGCCAATGGAGATGGTTGGATTTATTGGTACAACCAGCGATGGTACGATTATACAGGAACAACACTTGAAGAAATGAAAGGTCAAGAATGGGTTCGAGTGCATCACCCAGACCATGTCGAGCGAGTGGTTGATTTTATTTCTCAAGCCTGGAAAAAAAATGAGCCTTGGGAATTAACATTTCCACTTAAAAATAAAAATGGCGAATGGCGATGGTTTTTAACTAGAGCTGTGCCAATTCTAGATTTAAACAAAAAAATTATTCGTTGGTTTGGAACCAATACAGATATTGATGACCAGGTTCGGATTCAAAGCGAGAACGAACATCTTTTGGATATGTCGCGTATAGATTTAGAAAATCTCAAAATGGAGCGCGAGATTCGAGAAAAGTTCGTGGCAACTCTTAGCCATGATCTTAGAAATCCACTGGCAGCGGCCAAGCTAGGCGCTCAAATTTTAATTAGAAATCAGCCGGCAACAGACAGCCTGGTTCAATCTGTCAGTAAGATTGTTTCAAGCCTTGAACGAGCTGACATGATGATTCAAGATCTTTTAGACGCAAATCGAATTCGGTCGGGTCATAAACTTCCAATTCAAATCGAGTCCTGCAATCTCACAGAAGTTACTACTGCCACAGTTGAAGAGCTGAATTTGATGTACGAAAATAGAATTATTCTTCGTGCTAAGAAAGAGATTCGCGGCCACTGGCATTGCCAAGGTTTAAGAAAAGTTATCGAGAATTTAGCGAATAACGCAGTTAAATACGGATTTCCGAAAACCCCTGTGTCTATTAGTTTAAGTCAAATAAATGAAATGGTGCAAATAGCAGTACATAATGAAGGCAAACCACTAACTCCCGAAGAGCAGATTAATATCTTTGATAGTGGCCACAGAACTAAATCTGCTGAAAAGAGTGGTGAAGCTGGATGGGGATTAGGATTAACCTTGGTGCGCGGCCTTGCAGAAGCTCATGGCGGAATAGTTAAAGTAGAAAGCACACCAAGTAGGGGCGTTACATTTGTAGTGGAGCTTCCTTTAGACTCACGGCCATTTGCTCAAGAGCAAAATTCTCACACAGAAATGTCAAGTGCAAGCAGACCAGGATGAGTAAATATCAAAATCATTCTGAATTTATTCAAACCTGGATCAATGAAAAGACAAAAGATTTGGGAGATCTGACGGTGGAGTGCAGTGATTTTTTCACGAACGAGATGGCCACTTCAAATTAAAGTTTTTTCTAAATAATTGAAGCTGACCTGAGTTACAAAAATACCTATAAAGACCTGAGCTCTCTTCTAAAATAATACGAATGGTAATTTGTTGATTTTTAAACTTTTTCTTTAACCGTTTAATTTCTAAATCTCTATGCCTTTTGATACTCCAATAACCTGGTGGCTTTTTTTCGTATGATATTCCGAAGTGACAAGAATATTTTTTCAGTGAATCCAAAATTCCCATTATCTGAGCTCTTCCATATGCTTGTGGATAATTTTCTCGAAAATCTTTCCACGTAGCTGATTTAGACAAGCAATACTTAATAGTCCTAGTGTTCCAATAACCGTTTAATTTTTTTAACGGTTTAAATTGAGACAATACTTCCTGAACTATACCCATGCTAATGGCTGTAACATATGCTAAAACGTAGTTCCTGATAAAGTCTGTTCTGGATTTACATTTCGCTGCTACCTCATAAATTTGCTTTTTCGTGGTATACTTCCTGTGAGCTCCACCAAGGTGACCAGCTCTTTTGGGGTTTCCTATCGAAGACCAGCCTTTATTTAAATACGTTTGAATTAATTGCGCTTCCTTTTTTGCAGCAATTTCAGCTGGATATAATTTTTGAGAAAGTAAAAATTTGTATGGAACAGTCTTGGATTTTATTTTTATTTTTGGATGTCTTGTTAAGTGATGATTTAACCTATATTGAGGATTAGCTGTAATTCCGACATAAAAAGACTTATCTTGAAACTCTAGGATATAAATATAGCATTGTGCTTTGTTACCCAACCTGAACATATGCCTACAGGCTTGTTTAAGAATTTCCCTCTGGATTGCAGCTCGATATAGTTTCGGGCTTGCTTTATACCAGCCCGTTCGTGATTCGTATTTTTTTGCATCTTCTAAAATCATTTGTTTGGTATAAAATATGAAACCCAAGGGTCACAAAGATAGGACTGAGTTAAGTACGTTGTCATATATATATATTGTTTACAAACCACACAACACACCTACCGTCCCTTCAGTAACGTTTCGATTTCTGTAAAAATATTAAGCAATAGAAAATATTTTTAAGATTAACTTCAGAACCACTTAACCCTGGCCGATAGTCTATATGCACAAACTGCGGGGGCACAAATGGCACGCGAAACAAAACGGGATAAACTTATCCGTCAAATGTCTGATCAAGTAACAGAGCATTTACATCAACTCAAAGCTTTAGCTGCGAATACAGCAACTAAAGAGTCTGATGTAGAAAGCTGGTGCCAACGTGTTCTTGTAAACTGTTTAGGCTACACAGCAACCAATGGCTATATGGTAACGGCACAAGAAGCAAAAGGTAAAACACGACCTGATCTTATAGTTAATAAAAACAATAAGCCGTTATTCATTGTTGAAATCAAAAAACTTGGTTTTGATTTTGAAAAATCAAATTATAGATCTGGTCTAAGTCAACTTGGCGAATATTTGAATCATCTAGGGATTCGCTGGGGTATTCTCAGTAATGGTTTTGAATGGAAACTCTATGATTTTTCCGATGCAGAAATTGGCGCCATAGAAGTCTATGCTTTTGATATATTAAATGGAGCAGAAGATATAGATATCTCTAAAAAAGCAGTAGAAGAATTATGTTGGTATCTAACCGATTTTCACGAATCTACATTTGATTCAAATGAATGGGAAGAATCTGCAAAAGAAGCTACAGCTTTTTCTCCTGAATCACTCGCACGAGCTATTTTGTCTGTTGATGTCGTAAAGAATATAGCAAAGACTATTCGCGGTGAATTTGAATTAAAAGTTAATGTGGAACTTCTTATCGAAACAATATTCGAGCTTGTCGAAAAAGGTCTCGATGATGCAGTTAAAGATTGGAATGACGTAAAACGAGCTGAACTAGCAAAGTATGTTAAGTCACAAAAGCGTGCAGGTAGGAAACAACGCAGAACTGCAACAAAGGATTTAACAGCTGAGGTTCCAGCAGTTCTCCAGCCGCCCGCTGCTTCAACCACTCCACTACCAATATCAACTGTAACAGAAACTGTCGCACTTCCACCCTTGCCTACAGAAAAGAAAGACGCAGCATAATTTAAAAATACACGGGTGAATGACACGCATTGAGTGAATTATCACTATGATGTACTCATCCAACTTTATCCACTAATTCAGACGTCTTCGATCGAAGATCTTCAATGAGTCGTTCAACACTCGCCACAATCTTCTCCCGCTCAACAGGATCAATAACCTTCCCATAAATAATCTTCACTTGAGCTGAAAGATCAAAATCCTTACCCATCTTCTTATTCACATAAGTAGCTAAAACAATTCCAGGTACCACACCTAAAAGTAATGGACCGGGTATTAAAAAACTTGTCAGCATTGTAGTTGAACTAAAAATGACCCCTCTAGTAACAGCTTTGTGACAAACAAGTGTGTTATACCCTAGTGCTGCTGCTACAATGATAAAGACTAAGACCACTGGGTTCATACTCACAGCGCCACCTAAACCAATAGCTCCAAGTGCTTTTGAGAAGTTGTCTTTATCCTGTTTCTTCCATGACATGAATAATCCAACGCTGCTAACGTGCCACCTACAAGTGACTCAAAAGCTTCTTGCCCATTCACCGTGAGTAGATCTCGTGCTGTTTCCTCACTCACATCAAACGATCTCAAAAACGCATAAGCATCATCAGTTAACTTACCAAAGACAGGCATTCCCGCAGGTGATGAGAGATCTGTGAAATAGGATTTAAACCAAGTGGTAAACGTCTCAGAATCAGACCAGCCTTTAGCCTCGCCTACTTCTCTTGCTTCAGCGATTGATTCAAAAAAGCCATGACCCTCAATTAAAATTCTATGGTTTGAAGGTGAAATTTTTAGATTAGTTTCAATGTCGATTAAGCCCTTAGCCTCAAAACCAGCATCCATAGCTTTTGAAACTTCACTTTTATAATTGTTTAATTTAGATACAAAATCAGTTTGACTGATGTACTGGCTGAAATCCCCCATGGCAGCGACTCCGCCGAGCCAGGCTTTTTCAGTTTGTGTTTTTGCTTTATTGAAAATATCTATGATTTGGCTGTGGATAAAACCCATTCTTTTCTTTTTGCCATTTTAGCCAAGCATGAAAATGTTCATGTTTCTCTCTGTCCATCACACAAAGATTCCACAAAGAGTTATCATCTCGTATCCCATTAATGTGATGTACAATCTCATTGGGATAAAGTTTACGACCGAGATATTTCTCAGCAACCCACCGGTGCACAAGCTTCCCTGATTTAGATCTTACATAATACCCAGCATAGGTCTTAATTTTCTCATGCTTTGTGAGGCTTGTGCGTCTTATACGGCTGATAACCCAAACAAACGCGAATACCAAAATAACCCAAAGGAAAAACTTAAAATCAATATTTGAAATTTCGACGGAAGCTTTTTGCGGCTCCATTTTATTCTCAGTATATTTAGTTGGAACCTTCGCACAACTGATGATCGAAAAGACTGCTCCGATTGCCAGAACTACAATGGAAATAAAAAGCAGCTTAAAATTTGATTTAAATTTCTTCACACTTACTTATCGGCACAGCGAGCGTCAATTTCGTGAATATTTATAGGTTTGGAGTGCGGTAAAAAAGCTGTACAGGTATTCGGTCTAGTTTGAGGACGAAGGAATTGGTTGGCTACTTATGATAAAATCAGGAATGGGCCTGATGAGGAGCTAACATTCTTATGAGTGCGATTAATGGGTCTAGATTTGGCTAAATTAGCCGCAAAAAAAAGGCCAACGCTACTGGCGCTGGCCTTTGACTCGAAGATCAATAAAATTTTAAAGCGAAGTTGGCTCAGTCGTTTTTGGAGTTATAATAATATCCACACGACGGTTTTGTGCGCGACCTAACTTTGATTTGTTTGTCGCGATAGGTTTAGAAAAACCGTAGCCCGCTGATAGCACATTAATTTCGTTAAATCCGTTAGACTTAAAATAAGATGCAACTGAACTTGCTCTGGCTTCAGAAATAGCTTTGTTTGTTGATTCGCCACCAACTGAATCAGTGTGGCCTTGAACTTCAATCACTGAAGCATTTAAGGTCTTTGCGATATTAGAAACTTTTGCTAACCCTAAAAGCGAAGCACCTGGTAAGTCAGATCGTCCGCTATCGAAATTCACGTTCTTCATTCGGATTACAAGTTTTCCACCCTGTTGAAAAGCTTCAGCTTCATCGGGTTTAAATTCACTTCGCGCTTGCTCAATGACCCGTTGAATTTCAACTTTGTCATTTGCAGTTGTAAGATCTTTGTCCTTACCTTGAATCTCTGAATTTAACTGGCTGTTCTTTTCATCTTGTGACGCTGCTGCTGCCGCATTGATGTTTGCAAGATTCTCTGCGTCTGCAGCATTGGTGTTCGCAAGATTCTCTGCATCTGCCGCAGTTTTAGTTGCAAGAGTTGCAGCATCGGCTGCAGTTTTATTTGCAGTGTTTGTTTTTTCAGTATTCATTGCGCTTATTAGGTTATTTTGGTTAACCATTTTAATGGCTGCGGCCTCTGACAAAGATTTGCCGTTTTCTTTAATTGTATTCATCACATCTGACAACATAGCAGCATCGCGATTTGCTTCAGCTACTGAAACTTGAAACCCCTGTGGATTTCGCACATTTGTTGAAATAACAGATTCTGAATTTTTTAAAGACAAATCCGCTTTTTTCAAAGTTAAGGGGGCGCGCTTTTCTGCACGATCCTTTCGGGCGCCATTGATTTTTGCTTGCGCCGAACCTAATTGAGTCAGAATAACCGCACGTCTTTCAAGATTAATGTATTGATCTTGTAGTTTTACAATTTCATCAGTTTTGAGATTTTCTAACTCTGAAGCATTAGAGCTGACTTCAGAATCAACACTCTTTAGTTCTTTCTCTAAAGTGGGCTGTGAACTCGCACCTGCAGATAGAGCAGCTTGGCGAGCAACAAAAAGACCAGGAGCTTTTGACTCGCGATTTACAGATGTTGCGTAGGCTTGTTCTAAAAAACCCCGACTTTTTCTTAAATCTTCTAGAATTTCTTCTTGGTTCTTTTTTGCAGCGAAATCTGACCGAGCTTCTGAGAGCCATTCATTACAATTTTCGAATTCATCAGGAGCTAGTACATCAACATTTTTTGAGATCGCTGTACGAATATCTACTTCAAGTTTTGATATTTCTTCTTTAGGATCAGCATTGCTTGGAATATTTGCTTTTTTCCCGCCTGTAGAACAAGCCATGAAGGTTAAAAGACAAAGAACAGACACAAACGCTAAAACAACTTTATTTATTTTAATCATTATTATCCTTTCGAGATAAAATTCGACGACATTCAAATATAACTTCAATTGAGTAGGCGCCTTTTATCAGGCTAATACAATCAATATCGGGTTTAGTTTCAACGTGTTGAAATGATAAGAGTACTAATGATTAAAGTGACGCCTCTAATTCAGAGACATTGTGAGTTGCTCGATCTTTTTGAGCAAAAGGCATTAATATTTTATTTGCTCTAAATGATTTAAGAACACTGAGGTTAAGCAAACTTTTAAGCGAATTAGTACGGTCACTATATTCTTGGGTCCACACTAATAGAGTAAATCGCATTCCATTCTCTGTAAACTCTGCGAGACGAACTTCTGGAGCTGGAGTTTTTAATATACCAGGTTCATTATCGGCAACTGCAAGAAGAAGTCTTTCAATAATTAATGGATCAGAGTCATAAGATACGTTTACAGAAATGGTTACACGAACGTCTTTACCGGAATGACTCCAGTTAATCAGCTGTTTAGAAATAAAATCTGAATTGGGAACAATAATAGAATAATTTTCATTAGTAATAATAGTGGTCGCGCGTACTGAAATTTTTTGCACATTACCTGTAACAGTTCCGACTTCAACTCGATCGCCAAGCTTAAGTGGCTTTTCTAAGAGAATAATAATTCCACTAATAAAATTACTAAAAATAGACTGCATGCCAAAACCAACACCAATACCGATAGCTCCTGTAAGTACTGTGAAAAGTCTTAGGTCAAGACCAGTGGTTTGCAAAATTACAGCTAATCCGATTCCCAAAATTGCATAGTAGCTTAATGTAATTACCGCACGCCAATTACTAATGTCGATTCCATGTCTTTTAGAAATGGCTTCGATTAACCAGCCTTTAATTTTTGAGCTCACATAAATAAATCCCAGCACAAAACCAAGAGTTAAAAGAATTCCATATAAAGTTATGGTGCTAGTACCTAAAACAATTATTGGATAATTTAAGATTTGGCTAAATTTGTTCATTTCTAGATTTTAGTGAGCTTTGCGGGGGAAGTACACTGTTACTTAATTAAACGAGCACTAATCGATATAGTTTTTAATCTTGGTGATAAGCTCACTGAAAGCAATATCGAAGTCATTTGCCCAAATTGGATTGAAGTCTAACAACTAATCTTTCAATTAAAAATTCAGTGAGTATGTACAAAAACTCTATATCGCGCTTTTTAGCAACCTGACTTAATCGAGAATTAATTGATTGGGCCAAATCTTTCTGATTTTTCATTGGTTTTTTGACATGGCCACAATGGCCTCCCAGTGTTGATTAAAATACTTTTCAAGCTTTAAACTTTTCGCTTCAGCATGAACCTTTTCGATTGTTGTCGTTCTCTCTATCAACGCAGTTCCAATGGCCGCATATGCAGTGTCTAGCCCAATCTTGCTTGAAAGCCTCAATGCTTCAACCAATGCTCTTTCTATTGTGACAATCCGATATGCGCCCTTAACTACTACGCCCACTTTAGATGAAACTTTTGTGTGCACGCAGTGATACCTTGAATGCTTTTTCTTATTACTACTTGGTACGAGAACCCAAACCTGACTTGGTATCTGCTCTATGAGTGAGTAGTAAAATAGTGCAGTCAATCCTCCAATAACCGATTGACGACCAAACTTCGCGCATGCCAATGCAAACTCACGCTCTACCCCCAGCAATTCAGAATTCTTGTGGATATAATAACCAGTATCTAGCTTCTCTACTTCACCGGTCTTGACCAAACGGTAGAGCGAAGAAGTAGATATCCCCGCCTTCTTGAAATCACTGATTTTCAAAACACCGTAGGTCGCCCAATCTTGGCTCTTAAAATCCAAACTCACAGGCCGTCCACGCTTTTTAGCTACCTTCTTCATGTTTTAATTATGGTTAAAAACAAGGAAATATACAAGTTTTTCCTCATTTTTAACCATAAATCAGAGGTCCTTAATACCAACGCCCAGTTGGTTTAAGCAAAAGTTTTGTTGCAACTTTAAACGCTATGTACTGGACATTTCATCCAGAGAACTTTCAGCGGCTCTAGCTAAACACCTACACTTAGAGCATGGGGCATACCAAAAAACTCACAAATTGAAATTTAGAATGCAAATGACCCTTGAAATATAAGCAAAATTAGCAATTTAATGAGTGATGAAATTTATTTGTCACAAATCATGATTCTCACCGTAATACCCAGTGAAAGGCACTGAAACTCAATGATAACTGGCCATAACAAAACTGATGAGGAGCTTATGGAAGCCTACCAAGCCGGGGAAGCGGCTGCATTTAATGAATTATATGAACGTTATTCAGGAAAGATTTATTCTTATCTTTCTTCGAGGCTCTTTAATAGGACTGACCGTGACGAGGTATTTCAATCTGCTTTTTTGAAACTTCATAAGTCTAGACATTTATACACGCCGCAGTTTTTGTTTGCTCCGTGGCTATTTACGATTTGTAAAACCACATTGATTGATTATTTGAGATTAAAAAAGCCAGAAGTCGAAATGAATGAAGTTCACTTAGATAATCTCGCAAGCGCTTCGGGCGCTGAAGCTGCACTTTCGGTTTCTGATGCACTTTCAACTCTTTCTGAGCCACAGAGAAAGGCACTTGCACTGAGATATCAAGATGGTCTTGATTTTCCAGAAATTGCCGATCGAATGAAGACTTCATCTGTAAATGTGCGCCAAATAATCAGTCGAGCTGTTAGAAAAATTCGAGGGAATAAATGAGTAATGACAATAAAACTTGGATTAAAGAATTCACAGGCTTTGTTGACGCAGAATCTGTGCAACCACCACTAGGCCTTAGCGAAAACATTCTTAAACGTGTCAGAGAAGATCTGAACCCGAGTGCTTGGAAAGTGTTTTCTAAAATTAGTCTTATTCAGGCCCTTGTTGGATTTGCAGTTTTACTTTTTTGCCCTCAGTTCGGTTTTAGTCTCACCGGTTCTCATGGAATCATGCATGTACTCATGCAGTACGGCGAAACGGTTTGTATGTTTGGCTGCGGCGTTATTTTTGCCGGATCATCTTTGCTTGCGTCGGTTATTGCAATGCGCCCAGAAGAAGTACAAGTTTTAAGAAAAAACAAAACCCTTCAGTTAATACTTCTAACATTACTTACTGTCGGAACATTTCTCTGTTTAGGAGCTGAAGTATTTGAAACATTAACCTTAGCATGGATGGCGGGTTCGATCTTAGGCGGAATTACTTCACTTGAACTAGGCTGGGTGACTCGCCGCTGGATCAGACAGAAGGTGATCTATGGTTAAACTTTTATTTATAATTTCATTTTTGATTTCATCTGCATCATTCGCTCATCCGACATCTTACAAATATGCGCTTGCTGTTATGACATGGAATCAATCATTTTTGAGTGATTCTTGGGTGAATTACAGTTTTGCAAGTGATGCTGCAATTGCAGCTCGTGCTACACGAATGCAAATGCCTGAAGGAGAGTTTGCAGCCTATTTTCCACAGATCAATTACCTAGTGAAGCGTTGGAATAACCCTGAGTCGCAAGCAAATATTTATGCTTATGCTGGGTACGGCGGCGCAAGATTCAAAGAGATAAATGGTAACGCTGGCCTTGTGGGCATTGAAGCGGATGCTGAAAGCCGAAAGTGGTTCGTATTGGGAAGATGGGAATCTATGTATTCAAATCTTGCCGATCCATTTCATAAGGCTGAGTTTCGTTTAGGTGTGGCACCTTACGAGGCAGAATTTAATGAAATTGCTAGTTGGTTTATGGTTCAAGCCCAATATCATCCAGGGCTCACGCAAAAATTTGTAATCACTCCCCTTTACAGAATGTTTTATAAAAGCGTTCTTTGGGAGACAGGCGTGAGCACTAAGGGTGATTGGATGTTGAACTTCATGTTTCACTTTTAAGGAAAGGAATATTTTATGAAATTTTTTATTCTTATAACCACTCTAATTTTGAATGCTCAAGTATCATTTGCTGAAGGCAAAATAGCAACAGAAGCTAAAATTGAAGTGAATGGTATGGTTTGCGGTTTTTGCGCTCAAGGAATTACAAAGAAATTCAAAGCCGAACGCGAGGTTGCCACTGTTGATGTGAAGCTTGAAGAAAAAGCGGTCACTTTGAAATTTAAAGAAGGCGAAGAATTGAGTAATGAGAAGATCACTCAAACATTAAAAGACGCCGGTTACACCGTTGAGAAAATAGAGAGAAAGTGAGAGATGAAACGAATAAGTTCATTTTTGAGTCTTTTTACCTCTATCAGCACGCTTGTGTGCTGTGCGCTCCCAGCACTTTTTGTAGTGCTCGGCGCAGGTGCAGCTTTTGCTGGCCTCATTGGAATTTTTCCGCAGCTAATTTGGATCTCTGAGCACAAAATATATTTTTTTATATTTGGTGCTGTGATGCTTTCAGTAGC
>Ga0163151_10001907_pt1 | contig 33932 bp, 33 predicted proteins | sample OliLakLV19MP5IB2_FD_145596 | JGI IMG/M metagenome (GOLD analysis project Ga0163151, IMG submission 145596) | Freshwater microbial mat bacterial communities from Lake Vanda, McMurdo Dry Valleys, Antarctica - Oligotrophic Lake LV.19.MP5.IB-2 | ecosystem: Environmental > Aquatic > Freshwater >... | reverse complement strand
GGTTCTGGAGCATTATAGAGGGGTTCCTCAAATCCCCTTGAAAGGCCTCAAGCAAGACCGGGCCGCAGAACCACAAAAATACCACCGCTTCGGCAGTGGTATTTTTGTGGTTCCGGGACAGAGAAAGCCACCAGTGTGGCTTTCGATGGATTCGAACGCCGGAGTGATGTTCCGTCAGCAGACGGAACCACGAGGCGGTGCCCAGCCCGAGGGGAGTGACGATGACCGAGAGACGCGGGCGAATCCAAGTCTCGGAACCAAAAATATCCTCACTTCTGGTGAGGATATTTTTGTCCTTTAACCGGTTGGGATTATCGTACTGCAAATCAGGTAAAACATCAGATCATTCATGAGTGGTGGCATATTTATGGTGATCTGTTGTCGTGGAGACGTGTAGATTGCTATACTGGCTGTGCACATTGTTTTGAAGCCCGTGGTAATTGGTGATTATCCGAACTAACATCCAAATTATGAGCTTTGGTGATTCTGGTCCAAAATATAGTGGCGATTATCGCTTGTTTAACGAAATGGAGCGTCATCAAGCGGCATTCACAAAGGCCAAAAAAAACCTCGATGAACTGAGGCCGCAGATTGATGATCGCTTTAATGATGTGATCTCAGAAGATCGGAGGGATTTGGATCGGGAGCGGGTTGAGCACGTTCAGCAGGGTTTTCGACGTCGCGACACTGCCTTTGAGTCCCGCCAAGCGGAACGTTCCTTGATTCTAGAGGCAGTCATTACGGAACATATTGAACTTTCTGCATGGCTCGGCTTAGATGTTGAGACGACTCCTACTAGCGATTTTGATGATGCATTTCACGGCATAGATCTTGCGGTAAACATGCCAGGAGTCGATGCCGATGATCAGAGCCTCTTTGGTATCGATATCACCTATAGCCCCGAAAATCTAAAAAAGAAAATTGTTCGTTGGATTGAACGTAACTCCTTAGGATCTGGAGGCGAAATAAGATACCTTGATCTTCCCGGTAGTTCACTTTTGGGTCCCCAAGAGAGTGTCCCGGTATTCGCTTTATTCGTTCATGAAAAAGAAGCAGCACAGTTGCGAGATCTTTGGATGGAGGGCAAAAAGAAGGCGCTCGGTAGCCATCCCATCCAATTCGTTATTTTTGAACAGTTATTACTACAACTCAACGTATATAGATCGGTGGCTGAAAACAATAATCGCACTGAGCTTGTTGCGCGATATAATACTCTTGAACGAAAACTTATTGGCTCAATTGATTTTGAGCGTTTTGACGAGGCCGCTCGAGCATATCTTGAGCAACATGGAGAGTTGAGTGAAATGAAGACGGCGTTTCGAGAGCAGCTGCCCACCACAATTGCCAACAAGTTCGTGTCGAAGAAAAACAGTGGCATCGTACTCCGTCTCCTCGCAGCAACAAATGCCGCTGAGATGGCCTCTGCGATACAGGACATGGCTCAAGCCGAACCTCTTGTTAATGATAGTACCGGTGACCTCCTCGCAACGCCGGTTATCTGGGTAAGTCACGACGATATTCTTGCAGATGCAGTAACGCGATCCTTGGGTGAGCTTGATGTTCAGTTTGCCATTGATCGTGCCCTCTATGCTGCGCACCTTGCGGGTGAACACCCCGAGAATGCCGTACGTCTTGATGATGCAAAGGTAGAATATGGAGCCGCTCTTGCAGCTCGCATCAAGTCCGCAATTGAGGAGTTACACCGCAATTTCTTGACAGAAAAAACAGAAACTTCGGCAATATCCCCCAGTGAACTAGCTAGCCAGATGTGTGCAGAGGGCATAAAGATAGGGCAGCCCACCGTCCTTCGTATTGCGCGCATGCTACAGAAATCGCCTGAAGATTTGACCACCTATCGCGGGCAAAATAACAGAGATTGGATCCGACTCTCCGCCTCTCTTGCTCAGGATATTCGTTATTGGACGTTGACTCATCGCCTTGCAAGCAATGGAACACTAGAAGTACGCCCTTATGCGCCGGGGTGGATTAGTCGTGAAGAATTACTTACACGGCATCCTGTGGAATATCGTAACCAGCTCATAGGATTATGGGATGATCTCGAAACTGAGTGCATGAGATTCCCGGATGGCCATGTTTACCCCGTCTGTTCATCGGATGACGCAGATCGGGCAACGGGCGTGATCGACCAACGTAAGAACATCCTGTTGCCACAGCCAGGGGAGGTTACGGTTATGGATATTGCAGACCACTATAACGCCCCTGAATCGAGCGTACGTTCGATTCTCAAACGAAAACAAGGTAGTGCGGATCATGAGTTTACCAGAAATCTTCGTCGAATTAACTCAGACCAACAGACTACGGCTTGGTACTATTCCGCCCAAGCAATTAAAGCGCTTAGCGGAGAACTGGCGAAATATAAAGAATTATTTACACCTCATCCAGAAGAGAGATCAGCGAGCGAGATCGCGGAGGAGTTAAGCAAGGTCTTGAATATCACACTTTATAATGCAACCATCGGCAAAACAGCTAAGAAATTGGAAATATCCGGTAGTCTACGACTACGTCGAGTGCCTCCCCGTAGCACCGTGGTTTATTACAGCTCAACCGAGATTGCGCGCATAGAGGCGTCTATTAGGGATTTTTATGCGATTCCAGCTGCTAAGACGGCCCATCTTACCCGCGGTGATTTGATATATGTACTTCGTCAGACCTATGGACTGACTCTTGCTGATGCTCAGGGAGCGATCACTTGGGCGGAACATCAACTGACGGAGTCTGTGGTGGTGCGTCGACATCCGGTTTCAGGTGTGAGGTTGCAATATTATGATAGAAACATTCTTGTAAATATCGAGACACATATTGAGAAAGATCTCGTTATTCCCAAGGCATGGCTCTCGGTTGCCGATCTTGCGGGGCGATTCAAGCTCACGTCAGCTGGTCGACTCACCGGAGGACTGAGGGCCATTGCTACTGAGCGTAACCCTGACAAAGTACGCAGAAAAGGTGGCACGTATTATTTTAATCCATCCGCTCTCGAAATTGTTGCCTATATCACCGAGCAAGAAAGTAAGGCGGCTGTTCGTGAGGCTGTAGAGACCGGCAAGAGCGTTTATGGTATGGATTATGTACGTGCCAACATTGATCGCTACCCGTTTTTGACTGGAGCCATGATCAACAGGTTAATCCAACGAGCACATAGTGTCATTCCTCTTTCAATGGCAGCGTCAAAAGTCAGGTCAGGCATTGCCTTAACCGCTGAGGGGGTGGCGTATTTGGACCAACTACTTGCAGATCATCGTATTCCTTCAACGTGGGTATCGCTGTCTGATGCGGCAGCAAGGGCTAAGGTGGGTAAACAGCTTTTTTCAAAGTGGCTGGGTAAGCATAATGCCAACGGACAGATGAGCACTACCGAAATCGCTTCGCGAGAATTATTTATCCATCCGAGTCTCGTGGATGAACTTATAACAAGTTATCGGGAACGTGAAACTGCCGCGGATCGTATTCCTGCTGATTGGGTGTCCGTTGAGGAGCTCGCCCAGCAAGAACAGATGACTAAGTTGAATGCGTCACTGCTGATGCGGGGTCTTGTTTTCTGGCGTCCAGACGGCCTGCACAGCACTCGTATTCGTGGGGCCACTACGCATTTTTACGCACCCGATTTTATTTCTTCGGCAAAAATAATTCGCAACAGCAAAGACACGCTAATCACGTCAAAAAAGATCCCCCGTGATTGGATGGCGGTTGAAGATATCGCGGAACTTCTAAGTGCATCAAAAAATGATATTTACACGATTTTGCGCGTGATCAAAGCGACAGAGAATCCTGAATACGTTCGCGACGAAAAGGGTGACCGAGGCCAAAGACATAAGTATTATTACTCGCAGGCAGTTGTAAAATGTATAAGACGGCAATTCGCTGTCAACGAAAAGATTGACGCAAAAAAACAAGAGTATGCCCTGTATGTCGTGCTCCCGTCTGAATTACAGCTATTACGACAGACGGTAAGCTCCACAATTGTGAAATTGAGGAATGACCCGAGTGCTGAACGTGGCAGGGAAGTAAAATTAGTCTTGTTTTTTGAGCTGCTGCGAGGACAGGTGGATAGGCCAGTCATCTTGGGACAAGTAGAATATTTGGAACTTCTGGAGCTGCTGCAAGAGAAGACGTGAGCGTGTCTTGATGCGGCTGAGTCAGTGATATATTAGCTCTACGTCATTAAATATGGGAGAAAACGTTAAACCAGAGAAGTCGCTGACCGCCGATGCTACCGACCAAAAGCTTGAGCGAAATGCTTCGGTTACCGAACGGTTGTCGGAACTTATTCTCGCGGAAAATTTCGATGCGATACCCGACGATACCGATACAAACGAAGCCCTCGCTGCTCCGGAAATTAAGGACGCGATAAGAACTGCTATCGGGAATGCGTGCCAAGCAATGGACACGGAGCGTCTCGGTGCCATTGTAAAACGATGCAAACCGCCGGATGCGGAGTATTTAGTAGCCCTGACGAATGCATTTGTGGGAACACTTGATACAGACGCTCCTCTTGGCGCACGCATGTTGATGTGGGTAAAGGATTATCCAGGCGTCTTTACCCCCAAGGTGCTCAATGCTGCAAACCAGGCTATTCTAAGAGAATTAAATCTCGGCCACGTTGCTGTTGGGGCAGACATACTTGAAGCCCTGCAAGCAGCGTCAAGTCAGAGATCTGGATATTTTATTCACCAGTTCCCCATAGAAGCAACGTTGAAAGAATTTTTTATTTCGGCGGATGGCAGGGCGGCCTTAAAAACGGGACTCCTAAAAAGTTTGTTGGCGAATGAACCCACCGAACGACTGATTGGATACATGCAACCGTCGGATGTACAGTCCGCAAAAACAGAAGCAACAAAGACTCGCATGCAACTATCCTTGGATAGCGGCGATGTAGAAGAATTTTTGAGAATTCAGGCGGAATCTCGCGACGTACGCCACGATGATGTCGCGCGGATGCTTTGCCGAACAATTGTGCAAAATGTTAAGAGCGGTCACGTGCACAGGGCGATGGAAATCGCCACAGGAGCAGCACGGGACCTTTTACCGAGGAGATTCATGCAATCAGATGAGGTCCTTGCCGCTGGGACAGAAGGGGTCGCCGCACTTTTAGGCTCGAATGACATTCATGGCGCAGAGGATATTCGTAAGAAACTACGCGTCCCGGATCGTTATTTATTAGCCCTGGTCAAACAGGCGGTTGTAAGAGAGCTGACCATCGGCAATTATGAAGGCGCATTAGATACCCTAGACACAATTCAGATCTATAGTTACCAGATAGCGAAAATTAGTGAAGATTCCAAGCTAGCACTGCTGCGTGTTTTGCAGGATGGAAATCGGAAAACCATCGAACGATTCAATTGGCTTTTTGAGGTTTCTGAGGAAGTCCTGATCGAACCCGAAATTCAAGAAGCCGCTCGGCGGATGTTGGAAGGAAGTCTTGCCGAAATAGGCAGCATTCGCGACGTGTTGCATTTGGTGGAGAAATATAGGTTGAAAAAAGGTCCGGTTACACCGGCGACGCGGGCATCGGCGACTAAATTGGTTGCGCGAGATGTCGGCTCCGGGTTGTGCTATATGGACTCCGTTCGTGAAGTCACTGATTTTTTTGACCTTTCTCAGGAAGACTTGCGATCTGCGGCGCAAGAGGCGGTACGGCACGTGCTCTCACACAGCACATATCCGCGAGGAGCGTATGGGATTGTTGATGACTTCGGTCTTCACCGGCAGGAAGTGCAAGACATTGCTATACAAACGACCACCAACCTTTTTCGCGGCAATGATATCGGGCAGGCTTTTGGCGTCATGGACGCGATGCAGATAGACCCGAAGGATATTGCAGGTAGCCTCGACGATATTCAGCGACAAGAGTTATTAGAAAAAATGCTTACAGGGGATCAAAGTGCGCTCGTCTTGCGGTTCATGGATGCGTTTCAGCTATCCGAAGAAATCGTTCACAGTCCCGATGTCCATGAGGCCGCTGTCGCAATGGTCGAGAGGACTATTCAATATAGGCTAGGTGATGCCCTCGCAATTGCCGAGCGCCTGGCACTGCGAAAAGAGGAATTACAGCCCTTGGGCTATCGTGCGCTGTACAGCATGCTTGCCGAGGGTAGAGGCAGATACGGGATTACCATGATAAAAAAATTCCATCTTTCAAGGGAAAACGCCCTTGAAATTCTCGGTAGCCGTCATCCCGTACTTATCTTTTTTGACGACGTCGTTCCGCAAACCATCCGTTACGCTGTAGAAACCTACGCTGAAGGCGTGACATTTGAACATCAGCGTTCTCGCCTGACGCATCGAGTAGACCCCGACGCGTATCGCCGGATCATCGAGCACGATCCTGGACTGCGTGAAGACACAAACCCTGAGCACGTTTTTGATGTACTCCTCGATCTTCCCCAAGAGGGTGAGGAGAGTGTCGAAATTCGCAAGGCGATGCGTGCGTTCGCGGAGATGTTTGGAAAAGATACCGCATTACGATTTGCTAATCGTCCTGACTTATCTCACCATGATGCATTCACGAGTGTTGATGCTCTGCGGAAGTTCGTGGAGATTAATGACCTGGACCAAGGGGAAACAATGAAATATTTCCGTGAACTCCACTTACAGGTGGCTATGGATGATAAGCAGTACGAGACAGGCACAGCGAATCACGAGTGGAGCCGCGTTATCCGTCAATTGACGAGTGAGAGGATCGAGACAGTAATATCCACGGCCGAAGCAACTGATATTCAGGGTCTTCGGGCACGTGCAGCTAAGTTGCGAACAGCACGGTTTGATCCGTTGCGTTCATGGCGCGGGCTGCGAGATTGTGCAGAGGTAGCTGCGCTTCTTGAAAAACGCGATTTATTGGAAATATTTGCCAATGAAACTCTGCCGCCTAGGGTACGGGCATATGCAGAGATATTACTTGGGCACCCCACTATTGACCTTGAGGCTTTAAGGCAATTATTACTTCAACCCGAGGAATTTTTTGCGCGCGGTGCCGCATTTGTCGATGGAGACCGCCAAGAAGAAATGAGTCCAGCCAATTTGGTAAGCCAACCTCGACTTGCGCTCTCTGTAGAGGAGGTGAGAGACGCGCTTGTCGATGGCCGACTTGATGCCCTCCAGGAGATCTTGCCACATGATGCAACGTTTTTCTTCGATCAGGACGGGGCGAACATTGGGACGGAAACATATCTACGTAATGCCTTTCTAAGAGCTATTGGACAACAGAAACTAGGGATAAAAGGTGAGGCAGCTGATCCGAAGGCGCTCTTCCATGCCTTGCGGCAATTTAGTTCAGGCATACCCCGCAACATGATTGACTGGTTGCTATCTCCTCTGCCAACAGATACCCCTCTTGCCTCCCATCAACTCGGAGATTTGCGTGCGCTACTCCACGGTCAATTGGGTGTTAAGCCCCTAATGACGCACGAAGTTCGCGTTCGTGTGGGAGAGAAAAGCGATGCCGAAGTACTCACGGCTATGAACGACGCCGCCAGCTGCATGCCCTTCGGAGACGGCAAGACCAATGTTTATCTTTGGAATCCCAACTGTGCGTTTCTCGTGGTAGAGCGTCGTACGGATGAAGGGTGGCGCACCATGGCTCAATCCGTGCTCATGAAAGACATTGATATCGGCCGCAGCGCCAAGGAAGCTATTGATCGACTGAAGACTGCGACTCCAATGCATGACGTACTTGGTGCTGAGAGCTTTACGAAGACGCCGGTACTCACGTGCGACAATATCGAACCGTCGGCATCTGAAATATCTGCCGGGCGTATGGCACTGATTGAACATGCATACCGAGCATTTCTGTCCGAATATCTACGTGCTCATGCAGAAGGTATGGGCGTGGACCCGACTCGGGTGATCATCGGTAAAGAGACGTATGACACCCGCCGACCGGCGTGGGGATTTGAGACTCTTGCGAACACGTTTCTCCCTGCGGCACCAATTTCTTATTGTGATAATAACGGTGCAGATTCGTATATCTTCCGCACGGGAACCGCATTACCGGAAAATTCCGCAGGCACTCACGGTGTCGTTTCGCCTATCCGCGCCTCAGATGCCTTGGAGCTGGCCTATGCAGAAGGAAAAAGTTTTGACAACGCGGCCATGATTGTCGGACTTTACAAAATACAGCACCGCATCGTTGGTCAGGCGCTCAGCCAGGAAATTCACGCTGACCCAAATTTGTCTTTCATCTCACGAAACAAAGAAGGTCGGCCGGCCGGTTACATCCTTGCCGGCCTGGATAGAAGTCAGGAGAAACCTGAGGTATACATCGCAGATTTTGCCGTTGATCAATCGCTTGGCGTTGCATCGGCGCGTCATGCAATAAAAGTTCTCGATACTTTTTTGGAATCCTTCATGGCGCGTTGGCAAAATGCCAAGATTATCCCTGATATCGTTGCAGAAATGCGAGAAAAAACGAGTTACAAGTTACTGCAACGTCAGGGGAAGAAAATCGCGCATAAATTCGGGCTCAGCATCCGTATAAACGCAGAAGGCTCGAGCACTCTGGGTGGAGAAACGATACACCATGTGCGTATTTCAATTGAACGCTAATAACCCGCCAGAGCACGTTCGGCTGTCCGTTCCGCCTCTTTCATGGATAAGAGACGACTTTTTAGCTGCGTAAAAACTTGCGCGTCTATGTAGGGGCGGCTCCGTTCAAGCAAATCCGAATTGTCACGTGCATTTCTCTTAATGTCTAAGACAACTGCGGCCAGGTCTTCTGGTTGAATCAGAAATCCCCCATGGTGATGAATGAGGTCATATGCCTCGTCGACCGCACGGGTGTTCGGGAGCGGCTGAGAAAAAAGCCGTAGGTTAATCTCGGCAACGCTTTGCCAGAGCTTACCGCCGCGATCTGGCCACCATCCTGCGAGGCCATAACGAAAAACGGATCGTCGTAACACACGCCGGGCTTCATAATCGCTTGCTGCGGCTCTCCAAGCCTTGGCGTCCTCGTGGCTTCCGTTTTCGTAATCCTCAATCACCGTGTGTTCAACATCCTCCACCTGGTTCTGATTGCGAATCATCTCAGTGACTACGCCGTTTAGAATTGTCTCACGCACTTGCATCTGCCAGGAGCGTATTTCTTGTTCTGCAACTTGGATAATCGGCTCAAAGCCCATGGCCGAGCGGAACGGCACAGATACTCCACGCTGCGCAAATTTATCGCGTATTTTTTCCCCGGTCGCAATGAGTGATTCGTTCACATAGAAGCGAACAGTTTCGTGAAGGACGTCGGTGGCCGCATTGTGTTCGTGAACTTCAACGACGATATTTTTGTGATTGTCCTCAGTGGCAGGAGCATCTAGAAATGAAAGATTAAAGCTATGTCGCATCTCAGTCACAAGTTGTGAATCACCGTCTTGAATGAATTGTGCCTTGGCGTCTAGGATGACCCGGTGTAGGTCAGCTACCGGTAAACTAAATTGCTCGGCCAGTCGCCTAGCGTCTTCAAAATGTGTGGCCCTGACAAGCTCCTTGAAAGTACGGGCTGTAATGGGTGAGATTTCTTCCTCGGTCATGTCTAGGAGACCACGTAGCTGGATTGCATCTGCAATGTGGTTTCGGGCACAGGCCTCCCGGAAGCCAAGGAGTGCCGCTGAGCGATATTCCTTCTGTTCCTGCTCTCCCAGGCTGCGTTTGTCCCAGTTGCGCTGAACATCGTCAAATCGTCCCATGCGTAAGGACCAACACAGGTCTTTATGCTTCGCTTTTGTCAGGATCTTTTCTACCCATGGGTCCGCCTGTTGCTCAAGGCTCCATGCCCAGCTATCTAGCTTGTTTTGCCTCGCGATGTGGTGAGTGAGCGAATCTTCAAGCGCTAGGCTAATTTCCGGGTAACTAGAATAATTATCCAAAACTTTTTTTGAGGCAATGGGATCATCTACCGTATTGTAGTTGAATATGTGGGACGTTACCACTCTTCGGCTGTTCGCGGCTGCCAAGGTATCCTCATCCAACCCGAATCGTTGGATTGTCTCCTTTGCATCCCTAGGTGATCGGTATGTATCTATCATCAGCCAAACGGCCTCTGCAGCCGTCTGTTTTATATCCGCCTCGTTCAGCAGTGAGCCGAACGTTTGCAACGCCTCTTCCCGCATTGGTTCGTCTTCCCAGGCAATTACCGTGGCGAAGTAGTCTTTAAGACAGGCGGGAAAAAGGGGATGGGTGCGTAAGCCATTAAGTGATGAAGGAAAGAGACGAGCGAAACTGAGCGCGGCATGAGACTGGCCGGATGCAAGTACGCTCACCAGCCGTCGCGTCGCGTACTCCGCTGGGACGCGTCCCAGAGAATCGGAAGCACCTGCTTCCGTCAGTAGCTCCTCGATTTCTGCAGTACGTCCTAATACCAGGCCTTCTACGAGGAGAAAACCAACGGCTGCGTCTGGGTCATCAACCGGATCATGCGTCTTGAATTCTTCAATCAGGCTCAAGAAACCATTTTCATGTCGAGTGCCATAGAGGATACTCGTCCATGATTTTCCCATGATTGCAGGGGGGATCAGTATTTCGTGTTTTCGCATGAAAGCAGACGTGGCAACTAGGAGTGGATCTTCATCATCTTCACCCCCTCCATTTCTATACTGCACCATTGTAAGCCAGTAGCCCCGCAGGGCATTCCTCCATGACTCTTGTTGCCATTTGGTGTCCGGAACTGATTCCAGATCTGCAAGCAAAAAATCATGGTCCGTAAGTCTTTCGAGTGTCATTTCTGTTTTTAGCTTGCTTTCAAAGCGTGATTGGTGTTCTCCCCGTCTGCCTCCTCTATTCATAGGGTTATCAGGTTAAGTCACTGAGCTCAAGTGTATATCGTTTAGAATTGTAGGGAAAGTACTGTCATCATGCACCTAGCCTCGGATTGCCGACCCGTAGGGGAGGGGTGACTACCACCCGAGAGGCGATGGCGGATCCAAGTCACGGGACTCGATATTCCCAGGCTCTAAGCGAGGGTGAGTTCAAGAATTCAATGCATCACTTTTAGCCTCAGGAGATGGTTAGCGAGGGCCTCGTTCGGAGTTAAATAATTGAGCTTTTTCCTGGGCCTATTGTTGAGCTTATTTTCTACCCAAGCCACATGTTCAGGAGTTATGGTACTCATATCCGTGCCTCTCGTAGTGGTTTTCCAGAGACCTTTTGGATCGTGTTCAACCTTGGCTCGAAGTGCCCATTCGTGGCTACAGGCTTCTTTATTTGGAGCCTTCGTAATGCGGGCGAGCATGAGCTTGCGCTCATACTGGACAGCGAGCACAGGCTGCTGTTTTGAGAACACCATAGAGTCTCCTTCCCAGTGTCCAGCTTCCTGCCTTGCATTAATCTTCCTTGGCCGTTTATGGATACTTATCTTATTTTGGACGTGCATTGACGGGGTTTTAACGCCACGACCGCGCTTTCTTCTACGTGACTGTTTACGCCTGAGGTACGGAATGGGTCCCTCATATCTGCCTTACCCGTAATAGATCCAGTCATAGATCGCCTCGTGGCTGACGGAACAGCCCTTCCGATTTTTATCAGTCATCATTTTACGGCGTCCGGCTACCTCTTCTGGAGACAATCCTTCCCGGATCCAATACACAACGAATGCTCGAAGTTCTGGATCATGGTCGAGCTTCCGCATATTTGTTTTCTTAGCACGTTTGGCGGTTAGGTTTTTTGCAACAACAACATTGTAGCCTCTTGGTGTTGAGTTCCGCTCGACTTCTCGAAAGACCACGCTTTGGCTCCGCCCAATCTGCTTTGCAATAGCTCGATGGGACTTATTGTCCTTGATCCCACGCGCAATAACCTGTCGGTCAATATCTGATAAAAGGCGGCCACAAGGCATATATTCAAGTGTCTCAGAAACGGTGCCTACTGACCAAGACCAATGGCTACGGGGGTGATGCTATAGAGTTTGAATTCAGGGAGTGATTTTGTGTTGACCGAAGCTAGAGATTCCTGTAGACTCCCGAAAACTTATGCGGTTATCCGGGACAGTTATTCGCGGCCAAGGCTTTGCTACGATCGCTTTTGGTTTGCCGACAGCCAACCTTGAGTTCAACGAGGTGGTGAGTTTAGAGCCCGGCGTTTATGTGGGTTATGTCTACGTTGGGCAGGCTCGGTATGCGGCGGTTATTTACTCCGGTCCCCAGGGAAGTGAGAAGTTCGAAACCCATCTTTTCGATTTTTCCGGCGACCTTTATGGGCAGAAACTAGAGATTGACACAGTTAAGCTCATTAGTCACCACGTGCCCTGGGAGACAGAGGAGCAAATGCAAACAAAAGTTGCTGCTGACATCCAGACTGCCAAAGACTACTTTTCCACAGCGTCTTGATCCTTGCCAAAGACTTGGGAGGGTTATAATATACCCGCACTTATTTTTATGCGTTACGCGTATGCCAACCTTGACGTCTACTGAACTTGAGCTGAAGGTGCTCGCCCCGGTCGCCTTTATGGACGACACTGACCCAGTCACCACCGATGACGATGCTGATGATGAAGACGAAGACGAGGATGATGAGGACGAAGATGAAGATGAGGATGATGCCGACGAAGACAAAGCTGATGACGCCGCCTAAATTACGAACACAAAAATATGCCGGGCTTAGCTCGGCATATTTTTTATTGGGGGAGCATGGCCGCGAACACGTTTTCGAGATCGTCAGCAGTCAGCGCTTTCATCATTGGTTCTTTGAACTGTTTAAAGCCGGGTAGACCTTTGAAATACCACGACAGGTGCTTGCGGAAGGTATTCACCGAGTTCGGCCCGTACTGCTCAACGTGGAGCTTGAGGTGGAGGCGTACCACGCGCATACGCTCCTCGAAGCTGACCATGGCTGGAGCCTCACGGTACGACCGTGAGGCTTGCTCACGAAATTGCTTAAAGATCCAAGGATTGCCGAGAGCGCCGCGGGCAATGAGGATACCGTCACACTTGGAAATCTCGAGCGCTTTTGGCATGAGCTCTGAACGGTGTACGTCGCCATTGGCAAGGACGGGGATGCTGACAGCCTCTTTGGCCTTACGAATCATCTCCCAGTCAGCCACGCCCGAATAACCCTGTACCTTGGTTCGGCCGTGAATAGTCAAAAGGTCGACTCCGGCATCCTCGAGTACTTTCGCGAAAGTAATACAGTCCGTTGGATTCTCCCAGCCTAGCCGAATCTTTACGGAGAGGGGAACATCGATAACCGCCTTCATGGCTTTCACAATCTTGGTGGCGAGCTCCGGCTCCTTCATGAGCGCAGCGCCGTTGAAGTTGTGCACGATCTTGTACACGGGGCAACCCATGTTCACGTCAAAGCCTTCCGGTTGATGCTGCTCGGCGATGATGCGTGCAGATTCTGCCATGGTAGCGGGGTCACTGCCAAAAATCTGCTGGACGAGGGGTCGCTCTTCAGGATGGATTTCGGTCATGTCCAAAGTCTTGTTGTTGCCCCGAACTACCGCTTCGGCTGAGACCATTTCGCGGAAAACAATCGGATAGCCTTCCTCCCCAGCCATGGGGAGGCCGGGAGGGGCAGTCACTTCCCCTCCAGCCACCTGTCCTGAGCGAAGGCGAAGGATGGAGGGGCTAGGGGTGGCGGTCACCTCCTTCACAACACGACAAAAAGCCGAGTCCGTCATGTCGGCCATGGGGGACAGGGCGATAATTGGCCGGGGGAGTGACTTCCAATCAAGTTTCATAAGAAGAGAGAGTATAGAGGAGCGGCTAAGGGTTTGTAAAGGCTTTGCTATACTTCCTGCATATGCAATTGTCGTTCCATGGAGCTGTAGAGGAAGTGACGGGTTCCTGTTTTCTGGTAGAGACCAGTAAGGCCAAGATCCTGGTCGATGCCGGCATGAAGCAAGGGGAGCGCATTTGTGTCACGCGGAGCCTTGATCCGTTTGGGTTCGATGTCACCAAACTCGATGCCGTGCTGGTGACTCATGCCCACTTCGATCATACCGGACGCTTACCCGAGCTCATCAAGCTCGGCTACAAGGGTCCGATCTACATGACCGCACCTACCAAGGCTTTGGCTGACATTATCTTGGAAGACTCGCTGAAGATCATGAAGGAGAATGCGGAACGATGCGGAGATCCCGTGCCTTACAGTCCGGAAGACAAGCAGATGGCGATCTCTCTGATTCGGGGGATCGGTTATCATACAGAGTTTGAAGCTGCGCCTGGCATCAAGGCCATGTTCCATGACGCGGGACATATCTTAGGCTCGTCATTTGTTTCACTGGATATCGAAGAGCGTGTCATGGAGAACGGTAAACCGATGCGAATCATCTTTAGCGGCGACATCGGTAATGAACATATTCCCATTTTGCCTGAAACTGAACCCATTCACAGCGCCGATGTCGTAGTTTGTGAATCAACTTACGGCACGACCATCCACGAACCGGCCGCGATGCGAAAAATTATGTTGGCTGAGTTTGCGCAGAAAGTGTTGAAGCGGGGTGGGACGTTGATAATCCCAGCTTTTTCCATCGAACGTACACAGGAGTTGTTGTACGAGTTCGATACCCTGCTTCTCGAGAAGAAGATTCCGTCGGTACCCATCTATCTCGATAGTCCCATGGCTATTCGCGCTACGGCAGTTTATCGCCATTTCCAACAATATCTTCATTTCGATCACCCGGTCATGGGAGCCGACAATGACTTCTTTTCGTTTCCGTCGCTCCGAGAGACCATGTCTACTGAGGAATCGAAGCTTATCAACGCCGATAGACGGCCAAAGATCATTATTGCTGGTAACGGCATGATGACAGGGGGACGCGTACTGCATCACTTAAAACGACATGTAAGCGATCCGTTGAGTGGAGTGCTCGTTGTCGGGTATCAAGCCAAGGGAACACTCGGCCGCAGAATTTTAGATCGAGAAAAAACTGTCCGTATTTATGGTGAGGAGTATCCAGTTCGAGCCGAGGTGCTTGCAATTGAAGCCTTCTCCGCTCATGGCGATAAAGAGAAACTGCTCCGCTGGTTGCATCCAGAAGAGGGCAAAGTGAGTAAGATTTTCTTGGTCCATGGGGAGAATCCGGTCAAAGCCTCTTTTGCTGAATACCTACAAAAATCACTGTCCGCAGAAATTATCATTCCGCAATTAGCGCAAAGTTTCGAACTGTAAACCGGTCCACGTATAAAAATTCTTGGCTGCTGAGGCGCTAGGGTTGAAGTTGTTGGTAGATACCAGCGTGCTGACAAAAGTGTTATAGCGGGAGGTCTGGGAAACTGGGGGAATCACCTGTGTATTTTTGATTTTGCAGGCGTCGGTTGCCAGGGGCGTGACGTCGAGTTCATCGAGCCAGCTGTAATGCACAAACTCGCAGCCCGCACCGCCAACCGCGACTACAGTGTTGCGAGTTCGAACATCAGCCAGGCCGTCCACAATGACTCGGCCTTGAATGAGTTCGAGCTGGGTTTCGGTTTGAGCTTTGGGATTACGGTATTGGGCAAGTTTCATTTGGGTGTTGCTGTCTAGGTACAACATGGTGCCGTCACACAACTGAAATTGAGCAAAAGCATCCGTTGAGGAGGACATGAGTTCTCCGCGCTTTATGCTTGCGCCAGGGGGATTAATCGCTTCAGCGCCGCAGGCTTCAATTTGCCCTTGGCCGCCCGCAAAACGAGCTTCTAAACGTGAACCAACCAAATAAACGCCAACCACAGCCACAAGCAGCGCCGATAAAACGATTGTGCTAACATTTTGCATATTGCGTAGCGGCAGGGCTCGGCCCTGCCCGCTGGTTGAAGGGGAGTATGCCATTATCAAGCACAATATCAAATTCCAAAAAATCAAACGTTTTGCGACGCAAGATCTCGACAAAAATTTGGACTTATTGTCGTTGCTCGAACAAACATGTGTGGTGACGGCTAAACTGAGGACCAATTCATTATTGAGGGGGCAGATGGTAGACTATCGCTACGTGAATAACTACTTAAATATTAGTTACAAGGTATTAGTAAGTAGTTAGAACGGAGGTATTAGATTCCACGTCGTCAGCTGGCCAGGCATTGCCTAACATCTAATCTCTAAATTCTTACTAATACCTTGTAACTAATATCTGTTTCTAGAACTATGCCCCTCCTCGAATTCTACGGTGACTCCTGTCCGCATTGCATTACCATGAAGCCTTTGGTCGCCAAGGTCGAAAAGAAACTCGGCGTCACTTTTGAAAAGTTTGAAGTTTGGAACGATGAGGCTAATGCTAAGAAGTTGAGCGAGATCGACCGTGGTCTTTGTGGCGGGGTGCCGTTTTTCTTCAACACTGAGTCAAAGCATTACATTTGTGGTTCCTGCGACGAGGTCGCCCTCAAAGCTTTAGCGGAAGGCAAGAAACCCTAATATGCAAAAATTTGCGCTTAGTTTAGCTTTGTCATTATTCGTCACACTCGGTGCCGGCTGCTCGGTTCCTGAACTTCCCAGCTGGTCAATTTTTCCGAAGGAGATACCCGCCACGGATGTCGATTTGAGCATTGAGCACGATATCTGGCTCGAGCAGACATCTCTGAACCCGCTAGAGAAGTTGAGTAAGCAACCAACGCGCCTTGTATCGATCACTGAGTGGTCGCCCAATGATCATGTGGCTTTCGATTGGTCTGAGACTTATGACCGAGAAACAGCCGCTTCGGTGGAAGCTCGGACGGAAGCTGAACGAGCAACAGGTGTTGGTGAGGAGGCGAACGTGCCTGAAGCAGTCTTCGAAACCATTTCACTCAAGGGGTCTTATCAGAGCGATGCGCTAGACGATGGCCAGCGAATTCTCTTGCCATCGGAGTGGGAACAGCAGGCTATCGATTTGTCCGGCGGTCCGAATACCATCATCTGGTTATCCAAGAAGCAGTACGATGAGCTGGCTGCAACACGCCATACGCATCTAGCCATTGGCATGTTCGATGCCGGGCTACAGACCGCCGCCAATGCAGCTGACGCCGTAAAAGGCTTCATTGCCAAGATTCAGGGTAACGACAACGGGGGATCTATCACCGACCAAGATGTCACGGAGATTGTCGCCAGTGCTGAGTGGGGGACGTATACCCTAGAATGGCAGGGCAACAAGGTGAAGGTTCAGACCATTCAAGCCGAAAACAAATTCGCGACGTACACGATCTTAGCCAATCCGGAGAACCCGCTGATCCTTGAAGTCGAGCTGAAGGCCTGGGCTTACGGAACGGAGGCACTTGGCATGTTGAGCGATGAGCTTGAGATATCAGGTTATTCCGTCACCGCAATCGTTTCACCGTAGCCGCTGTCAGTCTTGATACCAATCTGAGCGAAGGCGAAGGATTAGTAGCCCAGCAGGTTTTTCGCCACGGGACCTAACCCTTCCTTACGTCGGGGTGGCGGCTGATCGTGCCTTGATACAAAAAGTTCCATGACTGGACCGATCGGTCCAGTCATGGAACTTTTTCGTTTTACTCAAATTTGCCTAACCAGTGCGGATCTGTCTTCACATCAAGTTCGAGGTAATACTTGGCGTTGGAAACAGCTTCGAGTTCATTGCGAACTGATTGACCAATTTCCTTGATGCCTTGTCCGCCACGACCGATAATCATCGGCTTATAGCGCTCAGAGTTGGTGTAGATCGTGGCGTTAACGTAGATCAACTTATCACTACGAGGTTCGATTGCATTAACTTCGACATGAGTTGTATAGGGGACTTCTTCACGCAGGCGGAGGAAAAGTTTTTCACGGATCAGCTCAGCTAGCCAGGTTTCGTTACTCAAGTTCGTAAATTGGAATTCTGGGTATAAAGGTTCGCCTTCTGGGAGTTGATCAAAGATCCAGCGTTCAACCAGGTCGGTGTTTTTGCCGGTGAGGGCTGAGACTTCAACGTAGTTATCAAACTGGTCTTTAAGATCCCGGTAATAGTCGATGTAGTTACGCGCGTTCTTATCGTCGATCATGTTGATGACCAACAACTTTGGCTTATCGATGGCCTCAATCATTTTCATGGCCTGCTTTTCTTCATCACCAAGAGCACGAGTAGGGTCGACCACATACACAACAGCATCGACGCCGTGCAAAGATTCCTTGGCGTAGCTTAAGAGCTTCTGAGTCAACGGGTCCTTGGCTTTCTGCATGATACCTGGGGTATCGACAATGACGGCCTGACCTTGAGGTCGAGAAATAATGCCAGAGATTGGCAGGCGCGTGGTTTGAGGTTTAGGCGTTGTAATGGCGACTTTCGACCCAACAATGGTGTTCAAAAGGGTCGATTTGCCCACGTTCGAGCGACCGATAATGGTCACGAGTCCTGATTTCTTCATAGAGGTGATCAATGCAATCAAAGATTGCAAAAAGGATTAAGAGGGCAGCTTAGCAGGTTTTGCAGGCTTTTGCAAGCTTACTGTGCTATCATTTCAGCAATATATATGAATTCATCTACATCTGCGTTTACCGTCGACGAGGTACTTAAAGCTAGTTGGAGCATTACTAAGGACAACTGGAAGAAATATTTTATTCTTTTAGGTGCTTGTGCCATCGTGCTCATCGCCTACGGTATTGTCTTCGGTCTGTTGGATGTCGTAGTCGGCGTTCCGGGTATCGTTGATGACATTTTGTCATTCTTAGTCAGTATCTACGTCACCATTTTGATTACACGTGGTTCATTAGCTATCGTGCGTGGTCATTTCGATATGGGAGAAATCACCAAGCTCGACGGCAAAATGTATCTACAGATGCTCCTGGCCACATTACTTTTTTACTTAGTTGTTATTATCGGTACGATCCTTCTGATTATCCCGGGCATCATCGCCAGTGTCATGTTCTGTTTTTACTCCTTTAGCATTGTCGATAAGCGCACAGATGCTATTCCTTCGCTTGAAGATAGCAAGAACATGACGTATGGCAGCAAGATGACGATCTTCTTGTTTAACTTAGTTCTTGGTTTGATCAGTCTTGCGGCTATCGTCATCCCAGGAATTGTGGCCATTGCTTTGGGCGCAGGTGCCGGGGCTGCTGATTTTGGTCCTGGTTCACTCATCGTTTTCATTGTGCTAGCGCTCATTGTTATGGTGGCTTCGGGCATCATTCTGGGTATGGTTGGCATGAGTGGTCAGGCGTACATGTATACTAAGCTGCGAGCGAAGTCTCCTTTAGCAATCAAGAAGTAAATTTCTCTATGGCCAAGTCGAAGAGTGTTAAGCGGGGGATGTCCGAAACGGCCGTATGGACCGTGACGATACTTACACTGGCGATTACATGCGCCGCACTAGCCATGTTGATTAATGAGAACCAAGACCTACGTCAGTTGAATGAGTCGTTGATCTCAGTTCGTTCATCCTAAACAAAAAGTCTCTAGCTCCTGGCTAGAGACTTTTTTGTTTGCTTGTGTCATGGTAAGAGCTCGTAATAGGCATCGCGAGCCATCCCGACGTGAGGAGGGATTAGTAGACCGACGGCTTTTCAGCTTCGGGACCTAGCCCTTGTAACCTCAGGGTGGTCCAGAGCGTTATCAGTAGGCGATACTCAACTATGACCCTCAAAAGCCTCACCAAAGCCTTTCTCTACACGCTCTACGACATTCGCTTACTGCGACGTTTGCAGTCAGGACCTTTCCCAAAGCATCTTGGAGTAATTCTTGATGGCAACCGTCGGTACGCTAAGTCGATTGGCTTGTCGGCGGGGGACGGTCATAAACTCGGCGCTAAAAAAGTGCGGGCGCTTTTGACGTGGTGCGGTGAGTTCAAAATCCCGGTGGTGACGCTTTGGGTGTTTAGTACCCAGAATTTTTCTCGAGATCCAGACGAAGTGAAAACGTTGATGCAACTGTTTATCGATCAGGCCGATTCAATGAAGGTCGATGGTGAATTTATCAAAAACGATATTCGTGTTCGTGTCTTGGGCCGTCGTGATGATCTTCCAGAGGACGTACAGTCAGCTCTTAAAGATCTCGAGGAGACAACGGCAAACCGCAAAGGCATGCTCGTTCAGCTCGCCCTGGCCTACGGTGGGCGAGAGGAAATCGTCGATGCCTGCAAGAACTACATGCTTGCGTCCGATAAACTTGGCCTGACGATGTCGGCTGCTGCTGAGGCTATGAATGAGAACTCGCTTTCAAAACACATGTACAACGGCGATGTTCCAGACCCAGACTTCATCATCCGCACCTCAGGCGAGGTCCGTCTCTCCGGTTTCCTCCTGTGGCAGGCCGCCTTTAGTGAATACTATTTCCTCGATGTGAACTGGCCCGGCTTTCGCCGCGTCGACTTTTTGCGTGCTTTACGATCGTTCCAGGTTCGTCAAAGACGCTTTGGAAAATAGCCCATATTAGCCACTTTTTGGTCTATATTAGCGAGCGTCGTTTGGCGAAAGGTTCGTCCACGCCATGGGGTATGCCCCAAACGACAATGGCATCGTCCTGCAGATCGGCATTTGCAGCCGAGTTTTTGAAAGGCCTGATCGCCGATTCAACTTTTGAGGTCGTGGCTGTAGTGACTCAACCCGATGAGCCGGTGGGACGGAAGAATTCAAAAGCTCCAAACATAGACATACGTACAGCGCAACGAACGTGCGATCGTTCTAGCCCGTATGTCGTGGAGACTCAGACCTTCTGGGCCTAGGGACCCAAACTACTCAAGGGGCTCACGCGAGCCCTATTCACTTCACCTTCCTCAGCTTCTCTTGAACCCCTCGTCGATTCGTTGACGAGGGGTTCTCCATTTTTAGACTTTCTTCACGAGTGCTGCCACGAGTTCAACGTGCGGGGTGTGGGGGAACATGTCGATGGCGCGGATTTTGTCGACAGCGTAATACTTACTGAGTTCGACCATTTCACGAGCGAAGTTTTTGTAGTTACAAGAAACGTAAACAATTCGAGGGGGAAGGGCGGCGATAACATCCTTGAGGGCTTTGTCGTGCATGCCGGCGCGTGGGGGATCGAGAATAACAACGTCGGCTCCGATCTTCATCCAATCGTAGTCTTCGGTCTTGGCGTCGATAAACTCAACGTTAACGCCACTCAACTCGGCGTTGATCTTAGCATCGGCGATAGCTTGGGGAACAAGTTCTACACCAATAGTCTTCTTGGCGTCATTCGCCATCGAGATCGCAAAGAAGCCAGTGCCGCAGTAAAGGTCGAGGAGCGTTTTGTCCGTAAGCTCCCCCGCGAATTCTCGAACAGTGTCCTGCAAGTACACAGCGCCAGTAGGATTGGTCTGGAAGAAGGCGTTTGGAGAAATGCGATATTTGTAACCACCAATCTGTTCTTCGATAACTCCCGGTCCATGAAGTACACGTAGCTCATCACCAAAGGAAACGTCAGTGATGGTGTGGTTGAGTGACCAAACGAGCGTAGTAGGGCCGGCGAGCTCGTTCAGCTTTTCAAAAGCGAGCTTAGCCTGAGCCTCCTCATCAGCATCCTTAGGGGCGCTCGTGACAATCGTGAGCATTGTTTGTCCGATAGTCGTCGAGCGGATGACGGCGTAACGCAAGAAGCCGATGTTGGACTTACGATCGTAAAATGACAAACCAGAAGTTTTTACCCAGTCGCGTGTTACGGCGTAAAGCTTCTCGATCTGAGTATCGGCTAAGAAACAGGTATGGTTATCGATAACCTTCCACCACTTACCCTTTTCACGCAGCCCAACCGATCCCTGCCAATCAATGACAAAGTCCATGCGGTTACGATAGTGCTCAGTTACCGGAGCAGGAACAATCTCTTCGACACGTAAGTCGAGTTTCTTGATCTTCAAAGATCCGTTGATATCGGACAGCTTCTGCTGGAGCTGCTTCTCATAGGGGATATGAGACCAGCCACAGGAGCCGCAAACCTCGGGATTCGGGCAAAGTGTTTGCATATTGCGTAGCGGCAGGGCTCTGCCCTGTCCGCTGTTGAATTCGTAATACGGTGTTATACACGATGCCCCTGTGTTTGTAAAAGCCTAGGAAATAAGCTATCCTCGTGCCGCATGATCGTTATTGCTCACGACATCCGCAGCTTGCATAACATTGGGTCGATTTTTCGAAACGCAGCCGCGTTTGGAATTGAAAAGCTCTACTTAACTGGCTTTACGGCCGCTCCCCCCAGAAAAGAGATCGCCAAGGTGGCACTTGGAGCCGAGGATCTCGTCCCCTGGGAAGCTGGTATCATTGAGCAGGTAATCAAGAACTTAAAAGCCGACGGTTATACGGTCTACGGCCTAGAGACTGGAACAGACGCTGTTGACATCGCAAGTGTCCACGCCCCTAAGCTCGCGCTCGTACTCGGTAACGAAGTCGAGGGCATCGATAGGGCAACTCTGAGTTTACTAGACGGCAAGCTCGTCATTCTCATGCGTAAGAAACAGTCGCTCAACGTCTCAGTTGCCAGCGGCGTAGCAATGTACATTCTGACTCGATAAAGCGCGTGCCTGTAGCTTAGCTGGATAAAGCGCTTCCCTCCGAAGGAAGAGACCGTGCGTTCAAATCGCGCCAGGCACACCAGATATGTCATCAACAAAAACAGTTTCCATCGTCATTCCTGCCAAGAACGAAGAGCGGTATTTACCGATCTTGCTTTACGGTCTATCCAAACAAACACATCGCCCTGAGCAAATTATTTTATCTGACGCTGATTCGACTGACAAAACGCGCGAGATCGCCTTGAAGCACGGCTGCATTCTTGTGAAGGGTGGTATGCCGGGACCAGGGCGTAATGCTGGTGCCAAGGTGGCGACTGGTGACATCTTATTATTTCTTGATGCTGATGTTCAGATCGACGATTCAAAATTTATCGAACACGCTCTTGAAGAGCTCGACGAAAAAAACTTAGACATTGCTACTCCGGACATTCACTTAGTCAAGGGAACTTGGGCTGATAAATTGGGACACGGCTTTTATAATCTCTACGTGCGTACCTGGGGTAATTGGCGACCACATGCTCCTGGTTTCTGTATTTTCATTCGCCGCACCTTGTTTGAGACGGTTAAAGGTTTTGATCCGACCATCTTGTTGTGTGAGGACCACGAGTTGGCGCAACGAGCCGGCAAGAAAGGGAAGTTTGGTTTTTTAAACAGTATCAGCATCGGTGTTACTGATCGTCGTTTGCGTCGCGATGGGGGATTTGTGGTGGCTGCCAAGTATGTTTTGGCTGAACTTCACACGTTAACGCTTGGTCCAATTCGTCACAACCTCTTTCGTTACGATTTCGGTTACGATGAGGACCGTTTGAAGGGGCAAGATTAATCCTGCCCAAACCAGCGTGTTACAATGGCGCCTGTATGGCTCGGCCCATTCCTATTGAGATTATTCCCTCGCATATCCACCTGTCCGAAGCAGATCACTCGCTACTTTTTGGTACAGGTCATGCGGGTACGATTGCGGTTGCGGTCTCTCAACACGGGCAGTATGCTTATACCGAAAACGTAGAGGTTTTCGGTCGTTTAAAGCGTGGTCTCGAGCTCCGTGTGCTTGGGCCCCATCGCCGGAGTACTCAGGTTGAACTTACGCCCACCGAAGCTGCGCTCCTTGGTATCTCGGCCCCCTTCGCACGTTCTGGCGATCTTTCTCAGGCGGGCAACTGTAAGTTGAAGGGTCCCGGTGGGGAAGTGACGGCCAAGGCGGTAGTGATTGTGCCTAAGCCGCACCTCCACGTGTCTGACGCCGAAGCTAAGAACTTACGGCTTGAGAACGGGGAAGAAGTCGCCTTAGATATTCTCGGTGATACCCAGCGAACGCTTGAGGGTGTTATTGTCCGCGTTCACCCAACTTATCGACTTCGTTTGCATGTTCACCCCGATCTCGCGCGGCAGTATTGGCTGACCGGCGTGCTCCATGCCCGACTTCGTGAATTGAATGCTTAATATGCGACATGTTTTTGCGAGTAGCTTTATTTTCTTGATCGGCTTAACGTTGATCTTGCCAGCAACTACTCATGCAGAGTCTGTTGACCTCTCGATTTCCGCTAGCTCCGTTCGTTTTTCCGAGAGCGCACTGTACGCTAATGAGACCGTGCGTATTTACGCCACCATCCGTAACCACGGCGACCTGGATTCAACTGCCCAAGTTTTCTTTTACAAGAGTGATACCTTGATAGGAAAATCGCAGCCGGTGTCGGTGCTTGCTGATGGCGGTGCTGACGACGTTTTTGTTGATTACAAACTACCCGAAGGCTCCTTTAACATCCGAGCTGTCATCCAAGGGGCCAATCCAATTGATAGCAACGCCGCTAACGATGTGGCTATCACGCCTCTTTTCAAAACTATTTCTGACGACGACCGCGATGGGGTTATAAATGCTGAGGATAATTGTCCTGATCAGTCTAACGAAGACCAGGAAGATTTTGATAAAGATACCAAAGGCGACGTGTGCGATTACGATATGGACAATGACGGTGTTGGTAACGCCGACGATGATTTCCCACTCGATGCAAGCAAGTCAAAGATCGTGGTTACGCCTCCACCGGTCGTTGAAGCGCCAAAGCCACAGCCAAAAGTTGAGCCTGTAGTCGTTCAGGAACCGGTGGCCGTCACTGCAAATGACGAACAGCCCGATCCAAAGGTTCAGGGCTTGCAAGATGAACAGCAGGCCGCTCTCGAGCCAACTGCAGTAGCCCTCGACCTGTCAGGCCTCGGTTACGGCGGTTCTATGACCTCCCCCTCGGCCCGCTTTACCTATAAGCAACTTGATTGGCGCACCTACGAATTCGTGGCTGTTCCACCGCTTGGCGGCGGCAACTACACCTTTGCTTGGAACTTTGGTGATGGAGCATCTTCCGTACAGGCCACCATCTCCCATACCTTCCCGTCGTCGGGTTTGTACACGGTTGCCCTGGCTACCGTTGATGCCGCTGGCGAGGTGACGAGCGACTCAGAAGAGCTGTCAGTTTCGTTCTTCCATTTTGCCAATCCGCTTTTGTTAGCTACATTGGCTGTACTTCTCTTTATCCTCGTTGGTTTGGCCGGTCTCATTGTCCGTCTACGAAGAGGGGAAGAGGTATGATCAAACGACTTTTTTCAACAGCTACCACCTCAGTAGTTAGCGCGGCCGTGATCGTGGCTGGTTTTTCGTTACTTTCACGCTTTGTAGGCTTTATTCGTGACCGTATTCTGGCCAGTATCTTTGGCGTAGGCGATGAGCTGGATATTTACTACGCCGCCTTCCGTATCCCGGACTTTATTTTCCAATTGGTGGTCATTGGTGCCTTGTCGGCCTGCTTCATTCCTGTTTTTACTAAGTACTTTGGCAAAGATGATGACAAAGCTTGGCGTTATACCAGTAATGTCGTTAACATTCTCTTGTTAGTCTTTCTCGTTATTGCGGCCGTCGGTATTGTTCTCGCTCCGGTGTACACGCCTTGGGTAACCCCTGGTTTTCCGTTAGCTAAGCAGGCTCAGGTAGTAAGCGCAACGCAAATTCTTTTCCTTGGCCAGGCTTTCTTTGCAATCTCAATGGTTTTTGGATCAGTATTGCAAGGTGCTAAGCGTTTCATTTTGTATTCCTTCGCTCCGATCGTAAATAATCTTGGTATTTTGTTTGGGGCAATTTTCCTGGTACCGATGGTGGGCCTGATGGGCTTGGCTTGGGGTGCTGTACTTGGAGCCTTGCTGCACACGCTTATCCAAACCATCGGTGTTTACGCTTTAGGGTATCGCTATTCCTTAACCCTGGATATTCGCGATAAAGATGTTCAGCAGACCATCAAGCAGACCGGACCACGTGTTATCGGTATTGCCGTTGGTCAGCTGAATTTCTTGCTCATGACCATCATTGCCACCAACCTCATTGAAGGCTCGGTGACCACACTCCAGTTTGCTTACAACCTCAATTTTTTTCCGATCGGCGTGATTGGCGTCTCTTACGCAATCGCCGCTTTTCCGACCTTCTGCGAATTTGCTAAGGGCAACGAAGTGGCCAAATTACGTGATGCGTTTGCCTCAACCGTAAGGCAGGTCATGTTTTTCATTATTCCGATCACGATTATTTCTCTCCTTCTCCGAGCCCAGATTGTTCGTCTCGTCTACGGAGCCAAGGCTTTTGATTGGGTAGCCACTATCGCAACTGCTGACACCTTGGCGATGTTTGCCATTAGTTTCTTTGCTCAGTGTCTTGTCTTTGTTGTTATCCGTGTCTTTTTTGCCTACGAGGACAGTTGGACACCTTTCGCCGCAGGACTTATTGCCGCCATCATCAACGGCGTTGGAGGATTTTTCCTGGCACCACTCTACGGCGTTCCCGGACTCGCCTGGGCCTTTTCTTTGGCCGCGATGGTGCAATTAGCGATTCTGTGGGTCTTCCTGAAGGGCAGACTTGGCTCCTTGGACGAGAAGGCGATCTTGAAATCGACGGTTATCCTCAGTTTAGCCGGCGCCGCGGCCGCGGCCGTCACTCAGTCCATGAAGTACGTTGTGGTTCAGCATGTGAGTCTGGATACCACGTTGAACGTGCTGTTGCAGACGACTGTGGCTGGGGGCGCTGGATTATTTATGTATTTTGCTACTGCTTTTATTCTTCGTAGCCCTGAAATGATGGCTTTTGCGGCCGGTATTCGGGCTCGGGTCATCAAGACAGCCAGGCCTACGGAAACTGTTCAACAGGAACTGGTTTAAAGTCCTTGCGACCTCAACTGAGTGTGCTACGCTAATCGCATATGGTAGATACTGATCCAGATGTCATCGATGACGAGTTGGACCCAGACGAGCTCGGCCCCGAGCTTGAGGATTTGGAGAAGCTCGAAGAAGGCGATGACGATGACAATCTCGATGACTTCGGCGAGCCTCCTGTTCCCGGCTCAACTGATGACGAACAGTTCGGTAGATTGCGCCACTAAGGCGCTTTTTGCTTACCTGATTCTTTTAACAATAACCGGCCGGAAGTCTAAATCGGTTAATAGAGATATCATCACCGAAACGCATCATTTTTCTAAACGCAACGCCTGTGCGTTTAGAAAATAAATGTTTAAATATACCAAGAAATATCGTGATTTTTTTGCCGATGCAACATTGTTGCGTTTGTAATTTTGACCCCAGATTCGGACTAACGCGGTCAGCCATCCGGTCCCACTTCATAAAAGAATCAGGTTCAGGTAAGCTATTGTCATTATGTTATCTGCCAACGAACTTCGTAAAAAGTATCTCGCCTTCTTTTTGAGCAAGGGTCACGCCGAGATTCCTTCAGCCTCTGTAGTGCCGGAAAACGACCCTACGGTTTTATTTACTACGGCCGGTATGCATCCGCTGGTGCCGTATTTGCTCGGCGAGCCGCATCCCATGGGCAAGCGTCTGGTCGATTTCCAACGTTGTATTCGTACCGGTGATATCGACGATGTCGGTGATGATACACACCTGACCTTTTTTACGATGCTTGGAAATTGGTCACTCGGTGATTACTTCAAGAAAGAATCGATAGAATGGTCGTTTGAGTTTTTAACACGCGCAGATTGGCTGAATATTCCGCTTGAGCAGTTGTCGTTCACGGTGTTTGAGGGTGATGAAAATACGCCGTTTGATCAAGAGTCTTACGATCACTGGATTCGTTTAGGTGTTTCTCCAGAGCGTATCGCTAAACTCGGCAAAGAGGACAACTGGTGGGGACCAGCCGGCAAGACCGGTCCATGTGGACCAGACACGGAGATTTTTTATTGGGTCGGCAAGGGTGAGCCTCAGGGAAACAAAGGTAGCCACTCCAAAGATTGGATGGAGATCTGGAACAACGTCTTCATGCAATTTAGCAAGCAAGAAGATGGCAGCTTGAAGCCGCTCGAGAAGGGCAGCGTCGATACCGGCATGGGCTTGGAGCGAACGATCGTTGCCTTGCAACATCGTAATAACGTTTATGAGACTGAACTCTTCACCGGCATCCTGAAGCAGCTGGAAGAGCTATCTGGTTTCGAATACGCCGTTAGTGATGAGATGAAAAAGTCGATGCGCATCATCGCTGACCATCTTCGCGCTGCTTCAATCATGTTCATGGATGGCGTTGAGCCTAGCAACAAAGATCAAGGTTACATTTTGCGTCGTTTGATTCGTCGTGCTATTCGTCACGCCAAAAAGATCGGTATCGATGCTCAGAGGCTCGTCTCTCCAATCGTTGATGAAGTCGTGAGCTCGCTGAACGAAGCGTATCCGATTCTCGCTGAGAAAAAAGATAAGATTGTCAGCGGTTTGCTAGCCGAAGCTCAGAAGTTTGAAAAGACGCTTGCTCAAGGCTTACGCGAGTTTTCAAAGCTCTGGGAAAAGAATAAAACAATTTCCGGTGAGGATGCCTTTAATCTCTACCAGTCTTACGGGTTCCCGCTTGAGGTTACCCACGAGCTCGCGCATGAGCAGGGTCTCGAAGTTGATCGTTCGGCTTTTGAGGCCGAGTTTAAAAAGCATCAAGATTTATCACGTCAGGGGGCTGAGAAGAAGTTTGCTGGTGGACTAGCCGATCACTCGGTCAAAACAACGAAACTGCACACCGCGACCCATTTGCTGCACCAAGCTCTGCGCGAGGTTCTAGGTCCGCATGTTGAGCAGAAAGGCAGTAACATCACCGCTGAACGTCTTCGTTTCGATTTTTCTCATGGCGAAAAGATGACTCCAGAGCAAATCAAAAAAGTCGAAGACATCGTCAACGAACAAATCAAACTCGATCACAAGGTCTACGCCGAGCAGCTGACCGTTGAAGAAGCCAAGGCTCGTGGCGCTATTGGTTTGTTCGAAGACAAGTACGCCCAGATCGGCGGCAAGATCAATGTGTATTTCATGGGCGACTACTCCAAAGAAATTTGTGGCGGCCCACACGTACAGCACACTGGCGAGCTCGGCGGCATCAAAATCGCTAAAGAAGAAGCTAGCTCGGCAGGAGTGCGCCGTATCAAAGCAATTCTCGGTTAAAAACTTCTTAGATGCAGTAAGACCCGCTCGAACGTCGAGCGGGTCTTGTAGTTCACCTGCTCGACGTAATCGAGACCTGGCGAGTGACGGTTTAGTTGGGCAGGGTGCCCCCGAGACGCTGGATCTCGTTAACCAGCCAGAGCTTGGCTCGTCGAGCGTCCTTGTAATCGACGCCCTCGATTACGAACTCTTGCGGTTGGCGTGGTTTGCGGATAGTGGTGGCATGATCGAGCTGCCGATCCATGTCTCGGAACTTAAGGTACAGCACCTTAAGTCTGCCCACCTCGGGATCATCCACTTCCGTGGACTTTCTCATAATTCACCTCAGCCATAGACTGCCCCAAATACACACAAAAGTCAAGTAATTTAGCTAGAGTTAGGCATTTTATGCTAAACAATTACTTATCCCACTGATTCTTGACACTTTATATTGGGACTGATACACTTCCGACGCTTTCAATTAACATGAATTCATTGCAATTCCAGGATTGTTTGGTACAATTAGGCCAACTATGGCAGAAAAACAATTTCTAGAAATGCGTGGTGAGGTGCTGGAGGCACTGCCCGCAGGTAGATTCAGAGTTAGATTGGAAAATGACCTTGAAGTCACGGGTATCTTGGCAGGGAAACTTCGCCAGAACCGCATCCGAGTAATGCCGGGTGATGACGTCAAATGTGAGATCTCTCCATACGATCTCACGAAAGCACGAATCACGTTCCGCTTCTAACAGAGCGGCTACGGCATCTCGCGCTTAAAGGAATCATCCTCGTACTTTTTGTCAGGATGATTTTGCGTAAATAAAAAGTAGATAGTTGATGGTAGACAGTAGATGGTCGCGAGACCTGAGCTGCCATCTACCATGAACTATCTACTATCTACCGAGTAAGTTTATGAAAGTCCGCTCCTCAGTTAAAGCGATCTGCGCCAGCTGTCGCGTAATCCGCCGCGAAGGCCGGGTTCGTGTTATCTGCAAGGTCCCTAAGCATAAGCAACGTCAAGGTTAACCTATCTATGGCACGTATTGCTGGAGTTACAATCCCTGCGGCTAAGCGCATCATCATCGGCCTCACCTATATTTATGGTGTCGGCGATGTTCGTTCCGCTCAGATTCTTGAGAAGGCTAAGGTAGATGGAAACATCCGTTCCAAGGATTTGACCTTGGAGCAGGAAAACGCCATTCGCGTGATTGTAGAAAAAGAATATCGCGTGGAAGGTGAGTTGCGTCGTGAAGTCATGGGTAACATCAAGCGTCTAAAAGACATTGGTAGCTACCGCGGTTCACGTCACACTAAGAAGCTGCCTGTCCGTGGTCAGCGCACCAAGTCAAACTCACGTTCCGTTCGCGGCAACGTTCGTAAGACAGCTGGTAGCGGCCGCCGCATGTTGACCAAGACCTAGTTTATGAATGAAGAAATCACCAAAGTAGAAGAGGTAGCAGTTGAAGGTGCAGCTCCAGCTGTCGCTGGTAAGGCTGCGAAGTCGGATAAGCTCGTGACCGCTAAGGGTAAGAAGCGCACCATGCGCCAAATCCCACAGGGCCGCGCCTACATCCACGCTAGCTTCAACAACACCATCATCACGGTCACCGATCCTAACGGTAACGTGGTAGCTTGGGCCAGCGCAGGTAACTGTGGCTTTAAGGGTCCAAAGAAGGCTACTCCATACGCCGCTAGCGTCGTCGTGAAGAAAGTATCTGATAAGGCTGCTGTTTACGGCTTGCGCGACTTACATGTCTTCGTCTCTGGTATCGGTAACGGTCGCGACGGAGCACTCCGCGCTTTGAACGGTAGTGGCTTCAATGTGCTCTCGATGAAAGACGAGACCCCGGTTCCACACAATGGTTGCCGACCTCGCCGTGCTCGTCGCGTCTAACGCTATAATATGGGAAAGACATTAAAACCCCTCGGAAAAATGAGCCGACGCGAAGGCGTTGCGCTCTCCAACGGCGCTAGCGTTCTCAAAGTAATGCAGCGTCGCGCTTACGTTCCTGGCGTACACGGTAAGGCAGGTGGCTTCGCTCCGAAGTTGTCCGTTTACGGTACTCAGTTGCGTGAAAAGCAAAAGGCTAAGCGTTTGTACGGTATTATGGAGCGTCAGTTCCGTAACTACTTTAAGAAGGCTGCCTCCATGTCTGGAAACACTGGTGAGCACTTGGCTCGTCTTTTGGAAACCCGTCTCGATAACACCGTGTATCGTCTCGGTTTTGCTAAGACCCGTCCGCAGGCTCGTCAGATGGTTAGCCACGCTATGTTCTTTGTGAACGGAGCTACGGTGAACATCCCGTCGTACCAAGTTAAAGTTGGCGATATTATTGAGGTACGCCCCAACAAAAAGGCTAAGAAACTTTTTAATGACCTCTCTGACCGTTTGAAGAATCAGACGGCTACGAGCTGGTTGCATCGTGAGGAGGACACGAAGGGCAAGATCGTGAGCATGCCGCAAGGCGAAGACTTGAAGGAAGTCTACGATCCTAAACTTATCGTCGAGTTCTACTCGATGCGCTAAAGCGCCATAATAAACGACGTATGGAGTCAATCTTCTTACCATCAAAGATGTATTTCACCCCTGGCGAAAAGCCAAATGAAATGTTGCTCACTATCGAGCCACTTCATCATGGGTACGGTACAACGATCGGCAATGCACTTCGCCGCGTACTTCTGTCGTCTTTGCCTGGCGCTGCGGTTACTGCCATGAAAGTCAAAGGTGCTCAGCACGAGTTCTCTGCCTTAAACGGCGTGAAGGAAGATGTGCTCGACATCATGCTCAACTTGAAGAAGTTGCGTATGAAGGTTCACACCGAAGAGCCAGTGGTACTCAAGTTGTCCGTTAAGAAGGAAGGGGAAGTCACTGCTGCTGACATCGAAGCTAACGCTGATGTCGAGATCGTGAACCCAGAACTCGTCATCGCTACCGTTACTGACAAGTCTGCCAGCTTCGACATGGAAATCACCGTGTCACGTGGCCGCGGCTTCTTGCCAACGGAAGAGCGTGAAGAGGCTCCTACGGAAATTGGAGTTATCGCGATCGACGCCATGTTCTCACCAGTTCGCACTGTCGGACTCAAGGTTGAGAACACCCGCGTTGGAGAAATTACTAACTACGACAAACTGCTCATGACCATCGTCACTGATGGCTCAATCACCCCACAGGAAGCAGTTGAGCAGGGTACTAAGATTCTGTTGAACCACTTCACGTGGGTTCAGGGACAGCTCCAACACGCTTCCCTCACTGAACAAATCGTTCGCGCCTCGGAAGAGGGTGATAATAAGTAAGTATGCGTCACCGTAAGAATAAGAAAACACTTGGACGAAAGACCTCGGCTCGCAAGGCGCTTTTGCGCGATCTTGCCACCGCTCTCTTTACGTACGAGAAGATTGAGACCAGCATGGGTCGCGCCAAGGTGGCTCGTCCAGTGATTGAGAAATTGATCACCACGGCCAAGAAGAACACTTTGGCAGCTCGCCGTGAGTTACTTGGTTATTTCACTACCGATCAAACGGTAAATAAGTTGTTCGAGGTTATCGGACCTCGCTACAAGGAGCGCGCAGGTGGCTACACCCGCATGACCAAGCTTGGTCAGCGTCAGGGTGATGCTGCTGAAACCGTTCTGATCGAACTTGTCTAATATGGCAAATATTGCACGTAAAACTTATTCCGTTGATGCTTCGGGGAAAATTCTCGGACGTCTGGCTTCGGATATTGCCATGCACCTCATGGGCAAGACTAACGTTGCTTACCAGTCCAACATTGATGCCGGCGATTTCGTCGTGGTCACCAATGCTGGTGGTATCAAAGTAACCGGCCACAAGATGGACCAGAAGGTTTATCATCATCACACCAACCACCCAGGTGGCTTGAAGACCAAGACTATGGCTCAGGTCTGGGAAAAGGATCCAACTGACGTTCTGCGTCGTGCCGTCTCTCGCATGTTGCCAAAGACCAAGCACCGCACCGCTCGTTTGCTCCGTTTGACCATCACCGCTTAACCATATGGCAGAAAAATATTTCCAAGCTCTCGGTCGTCGCAAGACGTCTACCGCCCAGGTCCGTGTGACCGCTGGTGGTAACGGAACGATCACCGTGAATGGCAAGCCAATCGAGGATTACTTTAAGACCGGCGAATTGCGCCGCGTCGTTTCCCGACCTCTAAAGGAGGTGGGTAAGACCGAATCCGTGAACATCACGGTGAAGGCCTCAGGTGGTGGTATGACCGGTCAGGCCGATGCTACTAGCCTCGGTATCGCCCGCGCCCTCATGTTGCTCGATGTGAACTACCGCCCAGCCCTCAAGGCTGCTGGATTGGTCACGCGCGACCAGCGCAAGAAGGAACGTAAGAAGCCAGGTAAGCACGGTGCTCGTCGCTCACCACAGTGGCGCAAGCGTTAATCTGCAAATTTTTACACAGAAGCCCCTCGCAAGAGGGGTTTTTGTTTTGACTTTCGTATCAGAAAATGGTAGTATCTTTTGTCCACTTGGACGGAGGAACGCATGATGAGACAGGGAAATGACGGTGTACGTGAACCGTCGGATGACGACGCGCACATCACCAGCGTGAAGACCCACAGCGGGCTCAAGGTGAAGGAGGGTGTACGGTTCCGACTCCAGTTTGACTGGAAGGATGGCCTCGTCCACACCTCGCTCCTCGTCCGGAATCCCGCCACGGGACGTCATGATCGTTACCTGGTAGACGCGGTCATCGATCTTACCTTGGTCGAGATCGAACCCGAGCCCGAGGGAGAGGACGAAGATCACGTCAGGGACGAGACGTCGCCCGTGGAAGAGCAGACCGGCTACGCGCCTGAGGATGTGGAAAGGGTGATTATGGAGCAGTGCAGTCTCCTGATCGACTACAACAGGTACCAGGTGGTCGTCCACATGAAGTTCGGTTTGTTCAGCGAGGTGGTGCCCATCGATCGAGGCGTAGCCGATCAGTACTTCGAGTACGAGACGTAACGCGCGCTCAGCGGGTGGTAAAAGAGTGTCGTCTGACACACTGCCACAGCTCGGGCGCGCACTTTTATTTGCAAGGCGTTTAGTGGTTTTATGTACTAAAAAACACAATGACGCTATACTTTTGATAGTCTCGTTTCAGTCTTAATAGCTCGATGTATGGTCATAAATAAAGATAATCTGATTTTTGCTCTTGTCGGGTTACT
>Ga0163151_10001903_pt1 | contig 33970 bp, 30 predicted proteins | sample OliLakLV19MP5IB2_FD_145596 | JGI IMG/M metagenome (GOLD analysis project Ga0163151, IMG submission 145596) | Freshwater microbial mat bacterial communities from Lake Vanda, McMurdo Dry Valleys, Antarctica - Oligotrophic Lake LV.19.MP5.IB-2 | ecosystem: Environmental > Aquatic > Freshwater >... | reverse complement strand
CGACATGCCCGCCTTGCCGCGGCTGGAGCTGCCGGCGGATGCACCAGCAACGTCGGCTTGGGTTCGAGCACCACTTCCTGCAGCTTCAGTTCCGCCGGCAGCTCCAGCCGCGGCAAGGCGGGCATGTCGAGCAGGCGATCGACCAGATCGTGCTCTTCGCCGTTGGCCACTTCAATGCCGTTGTCGCGCCGCAGCAAGCCGACCCACGGGAAGGCGTCGAAATCCTGAAAGCGGCAGATCGTGGTCGCCGTGACGAACAATCCGCCGGGCACGAGCAGCACCGGTTGTGGCAACGGGACGCGGTCCTCGCCGCGGACCAGCCAGCCCTTGAGACGCCACATCCCCGATGTCGCATCGTTCTCGATGCTCAGCGTCAACTCCCACGGTTCACCGGCATCCCATTCCAGAATGTCCGTCGCCCGTTCCTCATCGCCGGCGAGCCGGACGCGCCCCGATGCACAGATCGCCGGCAACAGCAACTGGCAGAGATCGTAGGGCACCCGGTAACGATGCACCGCGGCCCAGGTCTCGCCGGCCTGTCCGGACCAGTTGCTGCGGTCCGGCGTGCCGCCGATCAAGTGGGCGAGGATGCGGCGATCTTCGTCGTCGTCGATCTCTTCAAACCGGCCGGGCTTGAGTTTGAGCGGCTTGAGTTTGCCCCAGTCGCCGTTGGCCCGCCGCTGACGCTGCGAAGTCTGAATGATGAGCGTCCCCGCCTCATCGCTGGCGGCGGCGTCGATTTCGTAGAAGATCTGCCGTTCGCGGGCCGAGGTCGAACTCGCGCCGTCGCTGTCCTGCATCGACTGCCGCAATTCGCTGAGCCGGCTCTCCCACGCTTTGAGCGGGGCCGAAATCACGATCGGCGTGTCTTCTTCCACACGCGCCCGACGAGTCGGTGCGCGGGAAAGCTGGAGTTCGCCCGGATCATCGAGATCCCAGTCGTCGTCCAGTCCGAGGTTGAGCGCTTCCGTCTCGACGGTGAACGGCGGAATGTAACCCGGCTTGACGGAACCGGAGAGGTAATGCCCGGCGTCGGCGGCCAGCACCGTCGCCCAGACGTGCTTGCATTGCACGCTGCCGTTGGTGGTGGTCGACGGCTGGGCGCAGCTGCAATTGAGCTTCAGCGACCCTTCCTGCCGGGCCAACTGTGTCTGATATTCGACGCCGTCGCGCACGACGGCGAACAGGTTGTCGGCCGTCACCCGCGTGACCGCCACCCGTTCGGCCTGAAGATAGGCCGCGCCGCGGAAGCGCACATCGCCCCGAAATCGGCCTTCCAGCATTTCCGCCAACGTCATCGACGGCTTCCTGTCCTTGCAACCCGTCAGTGTCTTCCGCCCGGACGCTGGCGATTCGTTCCGCGTGAACGTCCGGTTCGTCTTTTGTCCCTCGCACACGCCTCGTGCGCGGCGCAGCCTGCCAGACTACCCGATTCTCACTCGGATTGACTACTCCACTTCGTCGAGTTTTCACGGATCACCGTCATCTCGACCAATCAACAACGGGACGTGTGTCGACACGCTGGGCGATCCGTGCGACCGACGGTAGAATCCGCCGCCATGAACTCTCCGGCTTACGAGACTTGATCCCGATGGCGGCTTCGCAGTCCACGTTATCCCCCGAGCAGGTCCGCTCGTGGATTGAGACCAACGTGCCCGTGGACGACTTCCGCGGACAGCGCGTGCTGCTGATCGTGCCCGACGCCACGCGGACGGCCCCGTTGCCGCTGCTGTTCGACGCCCTCCACGCCCGCTTGCGGCCGGCCGTCGCCCAACTGGACGTGATGATCGCGCTCGGCACGCATCCGCCGATGTCGGAGCAGCAGATCTGCAAGCTGCTCGGCATCAGCGACGCCGAACGGGAGCGACTGTTCTTTCAGACGCAGTTCTTCAATCACGAATGGGACCGGCCCGACCGGCTGACGACGCTGGGAACGCTGTCAAAACAAGACACCGCCGAGATTTCTGACGGGCTGCTGTCGCTCGATGTGCCGGTGCAGATCAACTCGCGCATCGCCGATTACGACACGCTGCTGGTGCTCGGCCCGGTGTTCCCGCACGAGGTCGTCGGGTTCTCCGGCGGCAACAAATACTTCTTCCCCGGCATCGCGGGACCGGAGATTCTGAACTTCTTCCACTGGCTCGGGGCGCTGATTACGAATGCGTCGATCATCGGCGTCAAGGACACGCCGGTCCGCCGCGTCGTCAACCGGGCCGCGACGATGATTCCGAATCAAAAGCGGGCGCTCACGTTTGTCGTGGCGTCGGACGCCAGCCTGCACGGCCTGTTCTACGGCACGCCGGAAGCTGCGTGGAACGACGCCGCGGACCTGTCGTCGCAGGTGCATATCCGCCGGTATCCGAAGCCGTTCCGGCAGGTGCTGTCCTGTGCGCCGCCGATGTACGACGACGTGTGGGTCGCCGGAAAGTGCATGTACAAGCTGGAACCGGTGGTCGCCGACGGCGGCGAGCTCATCATCTACGCCCCGCACCTGAGCGCCATCTCCCACACGCACGGCCAACTGATCGAGCAGGTCGGCTACCACGTGCGCGACTACTTCACGAAACAATGGGACCGCTTCAAGGACGTCCCGTGGGGCGTGCTGGCCCATTCGACGCACGTCCGGGGCGGCGGGACGTACGAGAACGGCGTCGAGCATCCGCGCGTGCAGGTCACACTGGCCTCGCAGATTTCCCCCGAAGTCTGCCGGCGGATCAACCTCGGCTACCGCGATCCGGCGACGATCGATGTGGAATCGTTCGCCAACCGGGAGCATGAAGGCGTGCTCCTGGTCCGCAAGGCGGGTGAGTATTTGTATCGACTTTCAGAGTGAATTCTTGATCGGTCCCCTCTCCCCCGTCTTCGGGGGAGAGGGCTAGGGTGAGGGGGCGAACGCTTCGCTGGATGATGAACAATACCAACCCGAAGCGTGAGCGAGGGCGAGCGCTCGTCCTCGCTTACGCTCGGGCTAGTGCTGAACACGGCAGTGAGCGCTCCCCCCTCACCCCGACCCTCTCCCCCGAAGACGGGGGCGAGGGGGCTGGAACAAAGCAACGAGGAATTGACGACATGGCGTGGACGCCATCCGACCTGCAGACCCGACTGGACTTCGCCCTGAAGGTGGCGCGCGAGGCCAGCGTGCTGATCCTGCGGCACTACCAGCATCCGGAACTGGTGGTCGAACAGAAGCTCGACACGTCTCCGGTGACGGCGGCCGATCGCGGGGCCGAGGAATTGATCCGCGCTCGGCTGAAAGAAGCCTTCCCGAAAGACGGCGTCCTCGGCGAAGAATTCCCGGAGACCCCCGGCACCAGCGGGTTCCGGTGGATTCTCGATCCGGTCGACGGCACGAAATCATTTGTCCACGGTGTTCCATTGTTCGGCACGCTGATCGGCATCGAATACGACCGCCGCTGCGTCGTCGGCGTGTGCCGGTTTCCGGCGCTCGATGAAGTCGTGTATGCGTCCGTCGGCCAGGGAACGTGGTGGCAGATCGGCGATGGAGTGCCGCAGCGGGCTTCGGTGTCCAAGGTCACAAAACTTGCAGACGCGACGTTCTGTCAGACGAACTTCCTCCGCTGGGAGACGGTCGGCCGCTGGCAAGCCCTGATGACGATGCTGCGGTCCGTCGGCCTGGCGCGCGGCTGGGGAGACTGCTTCGGCCACATACTGGTCGCCACCGGTCGGGCGGAGGTGATGGTGGACCCGTCGCTCAACCCGTGGGACGCCGCGGCCCTGGTGCCGATCCTCGAAGAAGCGGGCGGCTGCTTCGTCGACTGGAGCGGCGAGCCGACGATCTACGGCGGCAACGGCATTTCCGTCGTGAAAGCGCTGAAGGACGAAGTGCTGAAGATTCTCAATTCATAAAAGACGCCCAGGGATTGCTATCCCTGGGCTTCCTCAACCGTGTTCAACATTCTCAGACAATACAACTCCAGGGAGCTTACGGAGGCCGGTCGTTGACCGGAACGCCACGGATGGCGAGTTCACAGTTCGCGCGGCCGCAACGACGCGGCCTGGAAAGAGCGACACGATGCGCATCGCCGGCGTGCAGATGGATGTGAAGATCGGGGACATCGCGGGGAACCTCCGCCGCATGATCGAACGCCTGCGGGAGGCCCGCGGGCACGGCGCGGAACTCGCCGTCTTCCCCGAGTGTGCGCTCGCCGGCTACTGCTTCGACAGCCGCCAGGAGGCGCTGCCGTATGCTCAGACCATCCCCGGCCCCGCAACGGCGGAGTTTCAGGAAGTCTGTGCGGAGCTCGACTGCCTGATGGCGTTCGGCCTGCTCGAAGCCGACGGCGACAAACTGTTCAACGCCGCGGCGCTCGTCGGCCCGGAGGGAGTCATCGGCAGCTACCGCAAGGTGCATCTGCCATATCTGGGCATCGACCGCTACAACGATTACGGCGACCGGCCGTTCGCCGTGCAGGAGACGCGCGACGTCAAGTTTGGCCTCAACATCTGCTACGACGCCGGCTTTCCGGAATCGGCCCGCGTGTTGACGCTGCTGGGGGCGGATCTGATCGTGCTTCCCACGAACTGGCCCCCCGGCGGGGAATGTGCCGCCGAGTACGCCATCAACACCCGCGCGCTGGAAAACACCGTCTATTACATGGCGGTCAACCGCGTCGGCGAGGAGCGCGGTTGCACGTTCATCGGGCAAAGCCGCATCTGCGATCCGCTCGGCCGGACGCTGGCCCACGCCAATCACGCGGACGAGGAAATCCTTTACGCCGACATCGAACCCGCCCGCGCCCGCCAGAAGCACACAATTCGCGTCGCCGGCACGAATGAGGTGGATCGCCTCGCCGACCGGCGTCCCGAAATGTACGAACCGATCGTGCGCCCGCACCGGCTGGTGCGCCCCGGTGGCCGGTAAATCGTACACCCGTTAGCCGCGACCCGGAGTCCGCGGAGGGGAGCGCGTCGTGGAGCGCGCATTACGGATAGCACGCTCCACGACGCGCTCCCCTGCGCAGAGCCTCCGGGTCGCGGCTAACTGACCGTCGCCGCCGCCAGCTCGAACTCTTCAATCGAACGCACCAGCGCATCGCGAATCGCCACCAGACGCTGGCTGTCGGCGATCTTTCGGCCGCGGGCATCGGTGACGTAGAACACGTCCACCACCTGGTCGAAGTGCGTCGAGATCTTCGCCAGCACCACCGACAGGTCGCCCTCGAACAGCGTCCGCGCGATCCGGTACAGCAAACCCGGCCGGTCGTGGGCGAAGACGTCGACGATCGTGTAATAGTCCGACGTCTCGTTGTCGATCACCACGCGCGTCGGCAGGTTCGAGACCGGCCCCTGCACCTGGTTCGGCGCGAACTTTCGGCGCGACTGGAACAGCGCCTCGACGTCCAGTTCCCCGCGCAGCACGCGGCGGATGATGTCGTTGACTTCCGCGCGGCGGAACTCGGGGACGTCGCCGTCGTGGTCGTAATCGCGGACGCGGTAACTGTCGATGATGATGCCGTCGGTACACGTGCAGATCTGCGCCGACAGAATCTCCATCCGCTTGGCCGACAGCGCGCCGGTCAGCTTGTGAAAGAAGCCGGTGGCCACGTTTTCGGCGGTGATGACGCGGTACTCGATCGTCCGAGTCTCCGAATCGAACGCCCCCTCGACGTCGATGCCATCCGACTGCCGGCGCAGAATGATCCGCAGGTCGGCGGCGATCCGGTCGGGTGAGGTCGCCAGCAGATAATGCAACGGAATCGCTTCCAGGTGCCGCTGAAACCGCTCCAGCTCCTCGCCGTCGACGCCGGCCCGTTCCAGCACCTCGGCTTTGACCCGTTGCAACCGCGTGGGCTGCTCAAACAGATCGCTCTGGCCGCTGAGCCAGATCATCGAGCGGTCGTAGAACGACGTCAGCAGCTCGGCCTTCCAGTTGTTCCAGACGCCGGGACCGACGGCCGTGATGTCGGCGGCGGTCAGCACGTACAACATCCGCAGGGCGTCGGGGCTGCCGACGTCGTGATTGAACCGCAGCAGCACTTCGGGGTCGGTCGTATCGCGGCGGAAGGCAAGCGTCGCCATCAACAGGTGCTGGTGAACCAGGAAGACCAGCAGATCGCGCTGATGATCGGGCAAGGCCAGCCGCTGAGCCGCCTCGAGCGCCAGCCGGCGGCCGACCTCCGAATGGTCTTCTTCGTACCCCTTGCCGGCGTCGTGCAGCAGCAGCGCCAGATGCAGCAGTTCCTTGTGATGAATCTCGCGGTAGGCATCGCCGAGCGGTCCCGGATCGGGGGCGAACGCCTCGGCGGCTTCGATCGTCCGCAGCGTGTGTTCGTCCACCGTGTAGTGGTGGTACTGATTGAACTGCAGCAGGCTGCGGGCGTGTCGCATCGCCGGCAACACGAGTTCCAGCACGCCGGTGCGGTACATGCTGCGGAGCACGGTCCCCAATTGTCCGGGCCGGCTGAGAATCTGCAGGAACGTGTCGGATGCGGTTTCTGACAACCGGTCGGCGGACAGCTTCGGCGTCTGCGACTTGATGGCCTCCGCCAGTTCCGGATCGGGCCGCACGCCGTACCGCACCGCGGTGAGATAGATCGCCAGGATGCCTTCCAGCGAGTTGCACGCCGCTTTGCGGTGCCGCTTCGGGATCGTGACGAACTCGGGACTGATGCGGTAGATCTGATCGACGCGATAGCTCAGCACGAAATCCAACAGCCTCTTCAGCCCGCCGGTATTGCGATGTCGGGCCACGAAGCTCGCCGCGATCTCGGCGATCGCCGTGCTGTGCGCGAAATACTCCTGCATAAACCGTTCGACGGGCCGCAGCCCCGCGGTGCCGGCGATGTTCCGTTCGGCGGTGATGCGGAGTTGTTCGTCGCGGCTCAGCACGTCCTGCGCGCGGCCGGCGGCCATGTGCAGATTGGTGCGCAGCGCCGTTAGATAATCGAGCGCCAGCACGCACCGCCGGGCCTCGTCCGGCGTGAGCGCCCCGCGCAGCTTGAGCGAATTGAGGTCGCTGACGCCATACCGCGCGTAGCCGATCCACCGCATCAGATGCAAATCGCGCAGCCCGCCCCACGATTTTTTGACGTCGGGTTCCAACTGCTGCACCGCCGCGCCGAACTGGGCCCGTTCGTCCTCGCGCGAGACGCAGCACGTCGCGATAAACGGCGCCGCGCGCCAGCCGCTCACCCGACGGTGAAAGCGGCGCATGACGTCTTCGAGCAGCGATTCCGATCCCCACAACAGGCGGGCGTCGACCAGCGAGGTCGCAAACTGAATGTCCTGCCGCGCCATTTGCAGCGCGTCGGCGACGGTTCGCACGCTGTGGCCGAGCTTCAGGCCGCCGTCCCAATAGTCCCGCAACGCTTGCGAAACGCAGCCGGCGTACGGCTCGGGAACCTGCGGATAATGCACGAACAACAGATCGACGTCGGAATGCGGCGCCATCTCGCCGCGCCCCGATCCGCCGACTGCGACGACGGCCGACGTCTGTTCGATCCGCTCCCGCACGTCGAGCGGACAGCTTTGCAGCGCGGCGACGAGTCGCGCGACGACAAACTCATCGGTCCGTTGCGACAGACTGGCGGCGATCTGCAGGCCGGTGGCCCCCTGCTCCATCCGCCGCAGCGCCAGTTGCCGGATGCCGTCCACCTGTTCGCGCAACCGCGCCAGACGTTCGGCGGTAGCCTCAGTCGACATGAATCCCAGTTCTGTTCGGATTCCAAGCTCGCGAAACCGCAAGCGTGGGTCCGGATGACGCTTGCGGTTTCGCGGGCATTTGCCTTGGACGTTAGATCGCGTCCGGGCCGGTCTCGCCGGTGCGGATGCGGATCACGTCGGAGAGGTTGGTTACGAAGATCTTCCCGTCGCCGATCTGACCGGTCCGGGCGATGTTCGTGATCGTCTGAATCGCCTTGGCCGCGCCGTCGTCGGCGACCACGACTTCCAGCTTCACCTTCGGCAGGAAATCGACGGTGTATTCGGCGCCGCGGTAGGTTTCCTTGTGACCGCGCTGCCGGCCGAAGCCGCGGACTTCCGTGACGGTCATGCCCTGAATTCCGGCCTGCGTCAGGGCGTTCTTGACGTCTTCGAGCTTGTAGTGCCGGAGAACCGCTTCAATCTTTTTCATGATGGCTGTCCTTGACGCTGTTGCGTCGGTTGGGCCGGCGAGCGACCATCCCGTCCGGCTGATGCGAGAAACCGTCGAGCGACTCGCTGGTCGCGTCACAGTGCTTGATTCTTGGTCTTGTCCCCTCTCCCGGCGCTTCGCTGGGAGAGGGTTAGGGTGAAGGTGCTTCTGGTTTTCTGTCTTCGATCTTAAGGCGAAGAAAAGACAGAAGCACCCTCACCCCCGACCCCTCTCCCGGCGAAGCGCCAGGCGAGGGGAGTAAGAGCTACAGCGCTTCGGCGCCGGATTCGCCCGTGCGGATGCGGACCATCTCTTCCAGGTCGGTGACGAAGATCTTGCCGTCGCCGATCTCGCCCGTGCGGGCGGACTTGATGATGGTGTCGATCACCGCCCGCTCCTGCTCGTCGCCGATCACGATTTCGATCTTGGCCTTCGGGAGGAAGTCCACGGTGTATTCCGCACCGCGGTATTGCTCCTTGTGCCCCTTCTGGCGGCCGAAGCCGCGCGTCTCGGAGACCGTCATGCCCTGAATGCCGACGGCGGTCAAAGCGTCTTTGACTTCTTCCAGCTTGAAGTGCCGGATGATGGCTTCGATTTTCTTCATGAGGCTCCCTTTCGTGTGAATTCGCTCGTTCGGTCCGCGTCGGTCAGATGGCGTCTTCGCCGGTTTCCCCCGTCCGCACCCGCACGACTTCGGCGAGTTTCGTGACGAGAATCCGCCCATCGCCCACCTGGCCGGTGCGGGCCGCCTTGATGATGGCCTCTGTCGCCGGGGCGTATTGGCGGTCGGTGACCAGCACTTCGACTTTCAGGCGGGGGGTGAAATCGACCGCGTATTCCTGCCCGCGATAGATTTCCAGGTGCCCTTTCGATCCGCCCAGGCCGCGGACTTCGGTCACCGTGACCCCGTGGACGCCGACCTCCAGAAGGGCCTGTCGGACCTCATCGAGTTTGTGATGCCGGATGATCGCTTCGATCTTCTTCATCGTCCCCGTCCGTCAGGTCGGCTTCCTCGCCGGTTCGCGTTTCGGCCGACAGTCTTTTGATCTAGGAAACGACGTGCCAAAGATTGGGCGGCGTCAGTTCCATCGCCACGATTTGTTCGTCAGCCCGTGGAAAACGGGGCGTTTCACCCGAGCGCCCTGTCAGATTTGAGTGTCGTCGCGCGGGAGCAGCGATTTCGTGAGTCATGCAGCCGATTCCAATCGGGAGCGCCGTCAGTGACGATTCCCTGGAAAAACAGGGCTTTGGCCGTGTCGCGCCACTGTGACACGGTTTGCCACTGGCGCGACAGCGGAAGAAGAGGACTGGAACACCGCGAAGGCGCAAAGGACGCGAAGGAAGACGCTGACAGGGCTTAATACCAACCCGAAGTGTAAGCGAGGGCGAGCGCTCGCCCTCGCTTACGCTTCGGGTTGGTATCAACATTTCTCTCCCCCTTCGCGTTCTTTGCGCCTTCGCGGTGTTCTGACCTCTTCCTCTCACTCCCTCGCTGACGCTTCGGGCTAGTGATGTCGATCATCGGAACTGCTCGCCGTCGAGGTGGTGGTTCTTCATCAGCCGGTACAGCGTGCCGCGGGGGAGGTCGGCTTCCACCGCCGCCGCTTTGACGTTTCCCTCATGCTTGCTGAGCAACGCGGACAGGTACTCGCGCTCGAAGTCCGCGACGAATTTGTCGCGCTGGGCGAAGAAGCCCGTGGCCGCCTGCGGGTCGCCATCGACGGCGTCGCGCTCGCCGGCGCTGGCGACGAGCGCGTCCGGCAGGTCGTCGAGCGAGATCATCTGCCGCTTCGTCAACGCGATCCCGCGGCGAATCACGTTCTGCAGCTCGCGGATGTTGCCCGGCCAGCGGTAGCGAGTGAGGACGTTGTACGCCTCGGGCGTGATGCCGACGACGTCCTTTCCCATCTCGCGGCTGAACCGCTGTGCAAAGTGCTCGGCGATCAGACCCAGATCGTCACCGCGCAGCCGCAGCGGCGGCAGATCAATCCGCACGACATTAATGCGGTAGTACAAATCCTCGCGAAACCGCCCCTGCTGGATCATCTCTTCCAGATTGCGGGCCGTCGCCGCGATGATCCGCACGTCGACTTTGATTTCTTCCCGCCCGCCGACGCGCCGCAGCTTCCGCTCCTGAAGCGTGCGGAGCAGCTTGGCCTGCAGCATCAACGGCAGCTCACCGATCTCGTCGAGAAAGAACGTGCCGCCGTTGGCATATTCCAGCAGCCCGATCCGGCGGCTGTCGGCCCCGGTGAACGCGCCGCGCTCGTGGCCGAAGAATTCGCTTTCCAGGAGATTCTCCGGGATCGCGCCGCAATCGACGGCGACGAACGGTTGTCCGTTCCGATGACTCCGCAGATGAATCGACCGCGCGACGAGCTCCTTCCCGGTGCCCGTTTCGCCGATGATCAGCACATCCACATCGGTGGTGGCGACCTGGGCGATCGTCTCGAAGACCTTCTTCATCCGCGGGCTGCTGCCGACGAAGTCGTCGAACTGCCGCGGCAACTCCTGTTGACGGCGCAGAATCTCCGCCGCCTGGCGGTCGCGGCGCTGCTCGATCAGCCGCATCGCCGACGCGATCAATTCGTCCGGGTCGATTGGTTCCAGCAACAGATCGCCCGCACCCAGCCGCAGTGAGGTCGTCGCCAGTTCGACATCGGCCGCGGCCGCCACGACGATCACCGGGAGGTCCGCGTCCAGCTTGCGAATCTGCTCCAGCAACGCGATGGCGGGGGTGGATGGTCCGTCGACGAGAATCGCCAGTTCGGGCCAGCCCGCCTGGACTTTTTCCGTCACGGCCGCCGGATCGGACAGACGCTCCAGCGACCAGTCGTCGTGCGACGAGAGCGCAGCCGTCCACGGAGCGGTCTGTGGCTCGCCGACAATGAGAATGCGGGCCGACTTCATGGCGCGGGGACTCTCAGAGCCGGGGCGTGTCGCCCCGGTCTTGTCTTCGCTGAAAAACACCGAAGACCGGGGCGACACGCCCCGGCCCTTCTTGAAGCGATGCAACCGGCGAGCGCGTCCTGCCCACAATAACCGGCCGCCGGGGCGGCGTCATCTCCGCCATGAGCGCATTCTCGGTTGTCAGGCCCGTGATGCGACGGGTAGGAAGGGGAGAAAGCGATCAGAGAACCACAAAGACGCAAAGGACGCGAAGAAAGACAAAGGCCAGGTTTATGATGAGTAAGCTGGCCGGAATTCCGAGGATCTTCTGCTCCTCGATTTTCCTGTCTTCTTCGCGTCCTTCGCGTCTTTGTGGTAAATCTTCTGCCTTGGCTTTTGTAGGGTGGGCTGTGCCCACCAATCCCGCCAGGTGGGATTGAGGTCGCCGTGAAGCGTGGTGGTGGGCACAACCCACCCTACGGGCGTGGAGTGATTCGTGAGCGGATTGGGAATCATCGCGACGGTGACGGCGGCGGCGGGAGCCGTGGCGGCCGTGCTGCTGGAGTGGCTGATCGGCGCGGAGCGGGTCGTGCTGCGGATGCCACCCACGTCGCGCACCGTGGTGCGGTGGCGCCCGGTGCTGGTGACGGTGACGCTGACCGCGCTCGTCACAGCGCTGGTCTGGTGCGAGGTCCATCACCTGTGTCTCGACACGCCGGAGGTGCGGCCTTCATCATCCGGCTTCTACTATCGGGTGGCCTACCACGCCGTGCTGGTGGGGCTGCTCGTGCTGGCGACCACGATCGACTTCGACTGCTTTCTCATTCCAGACATCATCACGCTCCCCGGCATTGCGGTCGGATTGATCGCCGCCGTGACGTTTCAGGAAGTGCAGATCGCCCATTTGTGGGTTGACTGGGCGTATGCCGTCCCGCAGCTTCACGGGCCACTGATCCCCGCCTGGTACGATCAGGTGCGGTGGGCACATGCCCTGGCGTGGAGCGGCGCCGGGCTGGTGGCAGGCATGGCGCTCACGCAGGCGGTTCGGCTCATCAGCAGCCGCGTGTTGCAGATGGAGGCGATGGGCTTTGGCGACGTCACGTTGATGGGGATGATCGGCAGCTTCCTCGGCTGGCAGGCGGTGCTCGTGACGTTCCTGATCGCCCCGCTGGTGGGGTTGATCGCCGTCATCATCGCCAAGCTGATGGCCAATCACCGCATTCTGCCCTACGGGCCGTTCCTGAGCGCCGGAGCCGTGTTGACGCTGTTCTTCTGGTCGCGGCTCTGGTCGGCGACGCGGATGATCTTCAGCGACCTCGTCGGACTGGCGATGATCCTCGCCGCCGCGCTGGCGTTGCTGGTCCTGTTGCTCGGGGCGATTCGTTTCTATCGCAACATCCCCACGGGACGCAGTCTCCCGCCTGCCAATGAGACAGAGGCTGAGACACCGCCCGAGTGATACAATCCTTCCCCCTTCGCCCGGCGCTTCGCTGGGAGAGGGGTCGGGGGGTGAGGGTGCTTTTTGTCTTCTCTTTCCAGCGAAATCGAAGGCAGAAAACCAAAAGGCACCCTCACCCTAACCCTCTCCCAGCGAAGCGCCGGGCGAGGGGACAAGAAATCACGCTCGACCCTCGCCGGAATCTTCATGAGCGCTCCGTATTCCGACCTCGTCACGACGCTGCGGCAGGCGTTTCCGCAGCCGGTGTCCGACCGATTGCACGATGCCTACTTCGTGTTCTCGTTTCTGCGCGCCCTCGACCAGGTGGACGCGATGAAGTCCGAGACGCCGCTGTTGGGCGGGCCGGTGAAGGTCGATTACGCGGCGGCCAAACGGTCGCGCATCGCGGACGACCCGCAGTCGCTGGAGCAGGTGACGCAGCAACTGGTCAGCCATCTGGCGGGGATGTTCATCTGGGGCCATCCACGGGCGCAGATCAACGTCGTCCCCTTCCCCACCATTGCGAGCGTGATCGGCGGGCTGCTGCCGTCGATCTACAATCCCAACCTCGTGAGCGAAGAATCGTCGCGGCAGGTGGCAGTCGCCGAGGTCGAAGTCTCGGCGATGACGGCCGAACTGCTCGGCTATGATTCGACGAAATCCGCCGGGCTGTTCACGTTCGGCGGCACCGGCACGCTGCTGTACGGTGTGAAACTGGGCCTCGAAAAGTGCTGCCCCGGAGTCGGTCGCGGTGGCGTCACCGAACCGCCGGTCATCCTCTGTTCCGAACAGGCCCACTATGCGTGCCTCGCCGTGGCGAACTGGCTGGGGATCGGGCAGGACAACGTCATCCAGGTTCCCTGCACGCCGGAGAATGAAATCCGCACGTGCCTGCTGGAGTCGATGGCCCGCGACGTGCTGAAATCCGGCCGCAAGATCGCCGCCATCGTAGCGACGATGGGGACCACCGATCACTTCGGCCTCGACGATCTCGAAACCATTCACGGCATTCGCGAGCGACTGGTTGAGGAATTTCGACTCGACTACCAGCCGCACATCCATGCCGACGCCGTCATCGGCTGGGCCTGGAGCGTGTTCAACGATTACGACTTCCCCGCGAATCCGCTCGGATTCCGCAGCCGCACGGTCCGCGCGCTGGCGGGGACGCGGCGACGGATCGTGCATCTGCCGCTCGCCGATTCCATCGGCATCGACTTCCACAAGACGGGGTTCGCACCGTATGTGTCGAGTCTGTTCCTCTGCAAGGACAGCCGCGATCTGGAACTGATCTGCCGCCGCCCCGCGGACACGCCGTATTTGTTCCACGACGGCCACTATCACCCCGGCCGCTACACGCTGGAGACGACCCGCAGTGGAGCCGGGCCGATGGCGGCCCTCGCGAATCTGCGGCTGTTCGGCAAGCAGGGACTGCGGGCGCTGCTCGGGCATCTCGTCACAATGAGCGAACTGCTGCGCGAACAATTGGAGGGACAACCGTTCTCGACCGTCGTCAACCGCGGCAACTTCGGCCCCGTGACGCTGTTCCGCGTCTATCCCGACGACGTCGACACGTTCCAGGTCTTGCAGCGCGAGCAGACCGACGCCAGCTATCGCGATCAGCTTCGCATTCACAACGACTACAACCGCCGCGTGTTTCAACTCGTCCAGCAGGAAGCGCTGCAAGGCCGCGGCGTCGTGATCTCGCTGACCGACTGTTACCGCGAATCGGACTACGGCGAACCGATCGTCGCGCTGAAGTCGTACATTCTGAGTCCGTTCTCGGAAGAGAAATACGTGGACGCCGTGCTGGAGTCGCTGCAGGCGGCCCGGACCCGGATCACGGCCGAAGAGGAACGGAATCTGGCATGACGCCGCATACCAACCCGAAGCGTTAGCGAGGGCGAGCGCTCGTTACGGCTGAAGCGGCAGGGAGCGTTCGCCCTCGCTAACGCTTCGGGTTGGTATGAGAACTCTGTTGCCGGCGCTCGCCATTCGCTACGCTAATACTGTTTGATTCCCCGCGACGAGTGACTGTTGAACGAACCCCGCGACATTCTGCGATTTCCCCGGCCGCTGCGGCGGTCCCGTCTGGGGATCGCGGTGCGCTGGCTGACGCTGCTGTCGTTCACCGCGGGGACCATCGGCGTCCCGCTCGAACCCGCCACCCTGTGGAGCGTGACGTCCGCCCCCGCGTGTGCGAAACGGCCCGGCGAAGCGTGCAAGTGCTCGTCCGTCAGCCGCACGCTCGGCAAGTGCTGCTGCGCCCGCGGCGCCGCGAAATCCGTCGTCAAAGCCGAGAGCGCCAGCGAACGGCGTCCGGAACCCAAGTGCGGCCTCGTCTGCTCAACCCGCTCGAACGAAGCGATCAGCACTCCAACGCGAACGTGCTGCGTCAAGAAGCCCGCCGCGAAATCGGATCGCAGTCAGACAACGTCCACTCCGTCCCTCGCCATCGAAGCCTGCGACTGCGGTTCCGCAGCACCGTCCGCGTCGATCCTGCTCTGCGGCGATCCGCGCGTGTTGCAGGCCGAACCGACGTTGACCGTCGTTGTGCCGACGCTGTCCTGCATCGCCGCGTTCAATCAATCGCCACGCGGTCAGCGCCCCCGTCCGGATGTGCCTCCGCCGAAATCTCTCCCGGCGTGACGGCGTCTTCCTTTGGGCATGTCGCGCTGTCATCAGCGTCGGCATGCGTCTTTGTGATTTCCTTTCGGAGAGAATCCATGCACTCCCGTGCCTCCGCGCGCCGGCCGCGCGCGTTCACGCTCATTGAACTGCTGGTGGTGATTGCGATCATTGCCATTCTCATCGCCCTGCTCTTGCCCGCGGTGCAGCAGGCCCGCGAAGCCGCCCGGCGGGCGCAGTGCCGCAACAATCTGAAGCAGATCGGCCTGGCGATTCACAATTACGAATCGAGCCACACCGTCTTCCCGCCGGGTCGGCTGGGGTTCCCGATGGTGTTCTCGGTGCAGGCCCACATTCTGCCCTATCTCGACGGGGCGAACCTCTACAACCTGATCGACTTCAACGTGGCTCCCACTTTCGGCTTGCCGTCGTCGCCGATGACCCGCAATGAAATCGCCGTCCGGTCGCTGATTCCGGTCTACCTGTGTCCCAGCGATTTCGCCCGCGTGAACGGGTCCGACTTCGGACCGACGAACTACGTCGCCTGCACCGGCAGCGGCACGGGCACGGCGAACTCCATCAACACCGGCGACGGCGTGATGTTCTCCCGGTCCAGCGTCCGCTTCCGCGACGTCACCGATGGGATGTCGAACACCGTCTGCTTCGGCGAGCACACGCTTGGCGTCGGCGGCAATCCGTCGTCACCCGCGGGCGGCCCCCCTGCCAAGCCGGAGTTGGAAGTCCTCGAACTCACCGGCGCGACCCCGACCACGCCCGCGGCCTGCGTCCCCGGCAGCGGCAACTGGTCCGGCCTGCGGGGCGCGAAGTGGATGAACGGCCATTACGGCGACACGCTCTACAACCACTTCTACAACCCGAACTCGCCGCAGTTCGACTGCGGCAACGCCAGCCACAACTTCGGCCTGACCGCCGCCCGCAGCCGCCACGAAGGGGGCGCGCACGTCACCCTCTGCGACGGCGCGGTGCGATTCGTCAGCGAGAACGTGGACAACGCGATCTGGCGCGGGATTGCCACCCGCGCCGGCGGCGAAGTGTTGGGAGACTTCTAACAATCGTTGACGTTTCCGCGCGACGCCCAGGGATAGCAATCCCTGGGCTTCTGTCTCCCGATATCCCCACACAGATCGGATTCCCATGCGACATTTCATCATCATCATCATCGCGCTGATTACATCCCCCGTGTTCGCCCACGACACCTGGGTGCAGACCAACACCAACCTCATCCGCACCGGCGACGCCGTGCATGTCGATCTGATGCTCGGCAACCACGGCAACGAGCATCGCGACTTCAAGCTGGCGAGCAAGACGACGCTCGACGGCGTCACGCTCAAGGTCCACGGGCCGACGCAGCAGACCTACGACATCGCGGGCAAACTGATCGACGTCGGTTATACGCCCAAGGAAGGCTTCTGGTCGGCCAAGTTCGCGGCGACCGAGCCGGGGCTGTACGTCGTCGAACACAAGTTGGACCGCGTCGTCAACCACGGGCAACCGGTCCGGTCGGTGAAGTCGGCAAAGACGTTCTTCGTCGTCAGCAAATCGCTCGACAACGTCCCGCAGGAGCATCCGGGGTTTGACCGCGTCCTCGGCCACGCATTGGAGCTGGTTCCCGAGGCGAACACCGTCACGCCGATGGGCCCGGACGTGCCGATTCGCGTACGCGTGCTGTTCCGGGGCGAACCCCTCGCCGGGGCGCGAGTGTCCTTCATTCCGCGCGGCACCACGCTCGCCGACGGTTTCGACCCCGAATACGAACGGACCACGAACGACCACGGCCGGGCGATGTTTATCCCCAAGGAGGGGAACCATTACCTCGTGGTGGTGCATCACAAGACGGACGAATCGGCCGCGGATTACGTCAGCACGTCGTACTCTGCCACGCTGACGGTGTTCGTGCCGGATGTGTGTCCGTGCTGTGGGGAGTGATGGCGAGTTATCGAAGGTAGTCCGATTGGTTGATCGTCTCGTTGCCGTCGAAGGTGCAGAGGGCTTTGAGGACTTTAAGGTCGATCTTCTTCGACAAGACTCGCGCACTGCAGTCCTGAAAGGCGGTGATGACTCCATCTGGCATGTAGCCAGAAAGCAGGCGATTCGATGTCTGCCCCGGCTTCGATAACACCTCAATCCCGATCTGTTCGCGCGACACATCGGGATCGCGCGGTTCGGTCCAGACGATTCGCAACCCGGAACATTCTCCAAATATCAGCGTCTGGCCGAGGCCGTCGGCGTTGATAATTTCGGTCAATGTGACAGCGCCGCCGGCCGGGAACGCCGTCCCCGGCCCGGTGATGAGACCGAAGTCCGTGAAATACCGTCCGGAAGCATCCCGCTTGGAATCCAAGGGATGTGGAACCTGGCAAATCTTCAGATATTCCCGACTCAGTGCGGCATTGGGCTCCACATCCCAGGCGACTTCCGGCCGATAGGCGCGCCTCAGATCGGCTTGGTCGAGGAAATTCAACAATTTGATTCGCCAACTGTGGGGCGGTTGCCCCGCCGCAGCCAACGGCAGATGCCCCGTCGACGACGAGGCATAATTGTGAACCGCCAAAGCGATGATCGACGCATGGCAGTGGCCGTTCAGCGCCCGGGCGGATGAACGAGCCTGTGAGATAGACTTCGCCATGTACGAGATGAAGAGGAACAAGGCCAGGACGGTGGTCCCCACACACCACCAGGCTCGAAAGTGACGATGCGCAATGCTCATGATGTCACCGTTGTCGGGTGTATTCCATGAAGCGTCGTTGCCCGTTCGCAACGCAGCCTTCATCAGACTACGATGACAACAACGCCGAATGCGGCGATGAATCAACAGTTTTGGGATCGCCAATTCCACATGTCCGACGCCCCGCGGGAATTTGCCACCGACATCGTCCGCCGGCTGCGGGAGGCCGGGTTTGTGGCGTATTTCGCCGGGGGGTGCGTGCGCGATCTGCTGCTGGGGCGGGCGGCGAAGGATTACGACGTCGCCACCAGCGCCCGGCCGGAGCAGGTCCGCGAACTGTTCGGCCAACGCAAAACGCTCGCCGTCGGCGAGAGCTTCGGTGTGATCGTCGTGCTCGGCCCCAGGGCCGCCGGGCAGGTGGAGGTCGCGACGTTTCGGACCGATCTCGAATACACCGACGGCCGCCGCCCGGACCGGGTCGAGTTCTGCTCGCCGGAGGAAGACGCCCAGCGCCGCGACTTCACGATCAACGGGATGTTCTACGACCCCGTCGACAGCCGCGTGCTGGACTTCGTCGGCGGGGAGCACGACCTGGCGGCCGGGGTCATCCGCGCAATCGGCGATCCGCACGCGCGGATGACCGAGGACAAGCTGCGAATGCTGCGAGCCGTCCGGTTCACGGCGACGCTGGAGTTCCAGTTGGACGCGGCGACCGCGGACGCCATCCGGAAGATGGCCGACCAGTTGCACGTTGTGAGCGCGGAGCGGATCGCGCAGGAACTGCGGAAGATGCTGGTCGATCCGCATCGCCGCCGGGCCATCGAGCTGTGCGACGACGTGCGGTTGTTGACGGTGATCTTCCCGGAATTGCGCGACCGCACCGCATGGGAACGGACGCTGGCGATGTTGTCGCTCTTGCCCGCCCCCGCGTTCGAGTTGGCGTTCGCCGTGCTGCTGCACATGTTGCCGGCGGCGACGGTCCACGCGATTTGCCGACGGTTGAAGCTGTCCAACGACGAGAGCAACCGCATCACGTGGCTGGTTGGGCAGCAGAACGCGCTGCGTGAGGCGGCCACGATGTCGCTGGCCCGTGTCAAGCGGCTGTTGTCGCATCCCGACCGCGATGACCTGCTGCAACTCGCGCGGGCGGCGTTGCTGGCCGCGGAGGCGGACCTGCATCCCATGCTGTTCTGCGAGGAGTTTCTGGCTCGGACGCCCGCGGCAGAACTCAACCCGCCGCCGCTGATCACGGGGGACGATCTCATCCACCTCGGCCTGCGTCCCGGCCCGCGATTCAAGGAGTTATTGGACACGATTCGCGACGCGCAGCTCAATCGGGAGATTGCGACGAACGATGAAGCGCTGGCGCTCGCCCGACGGTTGCACGGCGATCCTGTTGACGGTACATCATAGCGCGTCCGGAGCAACATGCTTCATCAACCCCGGAAGCCCCAGGATTGCTATCCTGGGGCTTCTTTCCGTGAGCACACACCATGACGAGCAAAGTCCGCATCGCGATCATCGGCGCCGGGTTGGTGTCCGATTTCCATCACGTCCCCGGCATCCGCATCGACCATCGCGCGGAACTCGCCGCGGTCTGCGATCCCAACGAGCAACTGCTCAATCAGCGGAAGTCGGAATGGGGTCCGGCGAAGTACACGACGAGTTACGAGGAGATCGCCGCCGATCCGAACATCGACGCGGTGATCATCGCGACGCCGAATTTCACGCACAAGCCGATCGCGCTGGCGTGCATCGCCGGCGGGAAGCACGTGATGGCGGAGAAGCCGCTCGGCCTCAGTTTCGACGAGGCCCGCGACATGTACCGGGCCGCCCGCGACAAGGGGGTGCGGCACATGACGGCGTTCACGTACCGCTTCGCCCCGTCGATGCGGTATCTGCGGCACCTCGTGAAGTCCGGCTCGCTGGGCCAGCCGCGGCACTTCCGCAGCCAGCGGTTCCTCGACTGGCCGGAAACCAGTTGGGGCTGGCGGCAGTACAAGCATCTCGCCGGCGCGGGCGACCTGTACGACATGACGATTCACCGCATCGACTTCGCGCAGGACTTGATGGGCCCGATCAAGTCTGTCTGCGGCGCGGTCGCCACGTTTGTGCCGCGGACCACCACCGCGGACGGCAAGCCGTGCGATCCGTCCAACGTCGACGACTGGTCTGCACTGATCGGCCAGTTTGAGTCCGGCGCAGTGGGCGTGTGGGAGGGGAGCACGCTGATGAAAGGCCATCACAACAACGGCGTTGGCTTTGAATGGGCCGAGGTCAACGGCACCGAAGGCTCCGCGGTGTATCAACTCGTCGATCCGAATTACATCCTCGTCGGCAGGCACGGCGGCTCGATGGAGAAGCAGCTCGTCCCCGCGGAGTTCATGAAGCCCGCCGACAGCCCGCGCAATCCCGCCGACGGCAAGCCGAGCACGGTGTTCCGCTACGACCTGGTGTGGGAGTTCGTGTCGGCGATCGTCGACGGCCGCGACGCCGTGCCCGGCTTCGACGACGGTGCGAGCGCTCAAGCCGTCGCCGACGCGGTGCTGCAATCGCACGCCGAACGCCGCTGGGTGGACGTGACGGCGGTGGTGTGATTCCGTTGGGTGGCCGGGGCGTTGGGTGGCCGGGGCTGGACCGACCAACGGGAGGGAAGCCCCGGTGAGCGCGCGACAGACCGGGGCTTCGCCGAAGCGGCTCCAGCCCCGGCCACCCCCTCTGTCATGCGTCTCAGTAGTCCAGCACCATGCGAATCATCGCCGCGTCCGGCGGGTCGTAGTCGTCGCGGCCGGTGCGCGATTCGATCGCGCGGCCGAACAGCCAGCCAGCCTCGAACGCGGCCCGGCGGCCTTTGATGCCGTGGAACTCTAGTCCGCCGACCAATCGCAGATCACGGTATGTCAGCACGTCGGGTTTGCGGTCCGGGCGCTTGATGGCCCAGCTACCACCGCCGAGTTCGCCGCCGATCGAAAACCACCGCGACGATTCTTCGGTCTCCACGAGCCGCCACGACATTTTCGGCCGTGGAAAGACGAGCTCGAACCGATGGCCGGCCTCGACGTCGTCGAAGATGACGCCGGCGACGGGCAACGCCGGGATGTCGTCGCGGTTCAGATAGACCATCCCCACGGCCAACTGCGTGACATCGTCCAACCGGTAATACCAGGCCGCCCGCCCCATCAATCGGAACGCTTCGGGGCGGCGATTCTCCAGATCGGTGTACCACCCCGGCGTGAGGGCGAGATCGAGAACCAGATCGTCGTTCACCTTCGCCTGCCCACCGAGGGTGAACGCGAAGTGATACAGTTGCGGCGGCAAATCGTTGTTCTGCGGGCCATTCAGCCACGTGATGCCCCAGCCCGGTTGGGCGGTCATCATCGACGTTTCCGGCATGTGCGGCTCGGGCGTGCCGCGGAACTCGAAGCCGAACATTCCGAAGTCGTCGCCCGTGCCGGGAATGAACGTGAAGATCAAGGCACCGGGATCGGGTTTGTCGTCTGCGTCCTCGTCGGTTTCGTCGCCGGTGATGTCGGCATTCGGCCCTTCCAGCGTGATGGCCGGCCCGGTGATGATCGGCTTGGCGACGATGGGTGATTCGTCAACCGTCTCGGACTGAGGCGGTGGGAGTTCGGCCGGAGGGTCGGCATCGTCCGCGGATTGAACGAGCTGAATTCGCAGCGCTGATCGGCCCGATGTCAGCGAGACGAAGGGGAATTCCGCCGCATCCGCGTGTGACGTCGCAATGGCTGCGACTGTGAGCAAGACAGTCCATCGCAGAATGTGTTGCGAATCGCGCATAGTTTGACAGCGGGACATCACCGACAAAGAGGAACACCGAAGATCGCGAAACCGCAAGCGTCATTTGTCAGAACGAGCCGCCGAACCGCAGCATGAACGCGCTGTCGGGCTCGTAATCGCCGATGCCCGAGCGGTACTCGATGGATCGTCCGAAGAGATAACCGGCCTCGACGCGCGGCGAGAATCCGTCCTTCTTTTTGGCTTCGTAGCCGACGAGGAATCGCAGCACGCTGTAGGTGACGACGTCCTCGGTGCCATCTTCCCGGTTGATCGCCCACGAGCCGCCGCCGAACTCGCCGCCGGCGTAGACCCACCGCGCCTGGCAGTCGTCCTCGGACAGCTTCCGCATCACGCGCGGCCGCGGGAACAGCAGTTCGACCTTGTAGTCGTCGTTCGGCGTCCAGATCAAACCCGCGGCCGGCAGGGCCGACAGGTCTTCGCGATCGAAGTAGATGAACCCGAAGGCGAGCTGCAGTTCGGGCGTCGTGTTCCACAGCGCGATCGCGCGGCCCGGCAACCGAACGGCGTCGGCGCTCTTGTTCTCGAAGTCGCTGAAATAGCTCGGCGTGATGACCAGGTCCAACATCCAGCGATCGTTGATTTTCTTCAACCACCGGAACTCGAGCCACGCATCGTACAGAGCGGGGGGCAGATCGGTCGTCAACGGACCATTGAGCGCGTGCGCTGCAAGGCCCGGATTGAGCATCAGACCCTGCACTCGCGGAAAGACCAATGTCTGCCGCAGATCGAATGTCGTGATCCCCAGGCCGTCTCCGCTGCCCGAGTTCCACGTCATGACGAATTGCGTGCCGTACGGAGCGATCGGCGGCAATGGTTCCTGCGGGGCGAGCAACGGATCTTCGATGACCGGCGAGGATGGGAGCAATTGTTGCGGCGGACTCGGCAACGTGGAGTTCTGCGGCTCGTACTGCAGATAGGACGCCGACCGTTCGGTGGCGACGTCGTCCGACTGGCCGCGCAGCGTCAGCCAATCCTGGGCGCACGCCGGCCACGCCACGGACACGGCAACCAACCCTGAGCTGGCCACCCGCAAGATCCAACGTCGACGGCGGCGAACGCTCATGGGAGACCTGTGAACAGGCGACGACTTTTCGCGCGGAGATTCGAACCGTGAACGCAATATCTCGCCTTCAGCACCGCGGTCAAGAGAGGGGTCGCGGCGCGCGAACTGCTCTAGGCGGAATTGCGAAGCATCTGTTACAAGCCCCGCCAGAATCGGCAGATTCCGCCGATCGCCTGGGTTGGACACATCCGATGACCGCCGCCACGCTGCCCCTGAATGATGTTGCCCCGCAACTGCCCGTCACGCAGGGCGATTTCCTGACCTTTCCCGACGATCCCATCGCCTGCATGCAGCGTTTGCATCGGGAACACGGGCTGATCGGGGCGCTCGAACAGGACGGCACACGCATCCACTTCGTGTTCGGTCCGGATTACAACCATCAGGTGCTCAGCGACGCCCAAACTTACCATTCCCGGTTCTTCGCCGTGCGCGGTCCGAAGAATTCGCCGCAGCGCCGGTTGACGTCGGGCCTGTTGAGCATGAACGGCGAGCAGCACAAGCACAATCGCCGGCTGGTCATGGACGCCTTCCTCAAGAAGGCGATTCAAGGTTATCTGCCCACGCTCAAAACACTGTGCGATTCAATGCTCGCCGACTGGCAACCGGGCCAGGAGCGCGACCTCTCCCGCGACATGACCGAATTCCTGCTGCGGCTGACCAGCCTGATTCTGTTCGGCACCGCCGACAGCGACATGGCGTATCGCATCGGCCGGATGATCGACCAATGGGTCCATCTCAATCACGAGATCGGCATGGGGGCGCTCGTCGCGCATCCGCAGTTCGCCGACCGGTACGAAGTGCTGCTCGATCTGTCGCGCGAACTCGAAGAGCAGATCGCCGGCCTGATCCAGCAGCGCCGGCAATCGGCTGGGCACGGCTGCGACGCCCTGTCGATGATGCTCGCCGCGCACGACGATCAGGGACGCATGAGCGATGAGGAGCTCATCGGCCAGACGGCCCTCATCTTCGCCGCCGCCCATTTGACCACGGCCCATTCGCTCACCTGGACGCTGTTCCTGCTGGCCCAACATCCCAGCGCGATGTCGCGGCTGCATCAGCAATTCCAGTCGCAACTGACCGGCGGTTACCCGACGATGGAGGAAATCGACCGCGTCCCATTGATGGAGCGCGTCATCAAGGAAAGCATGCGTGTGCTCCCCGCCAGTGCGTATTCGCAGCGGATCGTCGCCCAACCGACGCGGCTCGGGCCGTTCGATCTGCCGGCCGGCGCGGGGGTCGTGTTCAGTCAGTACATCACGCACCATTTGCCCGAACTGTTCCCGGACCCGGACGCCTTCCTGCCGGATCGCTGGGCGACGATCAGCCCCTCGCCCTACGCGTACCTCCCCTACGGAGCCGGTCCGCGGATGTGCCTCGGCGGTCCCCTGGCGATGGTGATTCTGAAGACCGTCCCCGCGGCGATCCTGCAACGGTTCAAGTTGACGATGGTCCCCGGCTCGGAAGTCACCGGCAAAGTGATTTCGACGATGCTCTCCCCCACGCAACCCGTGCGGATGCGCGTCGACGCCCAGGACGGCCGGTTCCAGTCACAACCGGTGACGGGCAACATCGGCTCGCTGGTCGATTTGCGCGAGGTCACATCCGGTCGTTGTCGCGCGGCGTAGTCGCAAGTCGCCTGCTTGGGTGCCATGCTTGCAGCTTTGGGCAAGCATGTCTTCGACATCGTGGCAGGAGGAAAGCACATGCTCCCCCAAAACTGGGAGCATGGCACCCAGGTGTTCACACGCGCCGCGTGATCGCCGCGCGTTGAACCCCGGCCATCATCGCGGTACGATCCCCACCAGACTTCGGCCGGAACTATGGAACCAGCGACCTCGACCGCCACCGCTCCCTGGACCCGCCAGCATTTGCTGGGGTTGCAGGAGCTTTCCGCCGACGAAATCACGCAGATTCTCGACACCGCCGCCGAATTCAAACGGCTGCACGCCGCCGGCGAAACGAAACTCGCCGCGCTTAAAGGGGTTACGGTCGGCAACCTGTTCTTCGAGCCGAGCACCCGCACGCGGACCAGTTTCAGCCTCGCCGCCAAACGCCTGAGTGCCGATACGGTGGACTTCACGTCCGCCGGCAGCAGCCTCTCGAAGGGCGAGACGTTCATCGACACCGCCCGCAACATCGAGGCGATGGGCGTCTCCGTGATGGTCGTCCGGCACAGCACGTCCGGCGCCCCGCATCACCTCGCCAAACACCTCGACGCCAGCATCATCAACGCCGGCGACGGCACTCACGAACATCCCACGCAGGGCCTGCTCGACATCTTCACAATCCGCGAACATCGCGGCACGATCGCGGGACTCACCGTCGTCCTGGTCGGCGACATCCTGCACAGCCGCGTCGCCCGTTCCAACATCTGGGGACTGACCAAGCTCGGCGCGCGGGTGATCGTCTGCGGCCCGGCGACGCTCATCCCGCCGCATGTCGAGAAACTCGGTGTCGAAGTCCGTTACAACCTGGACGACGTCCTCGCCGAAGCGGACGTCGTCAACCTGCTCCGCATTCAGGCCGAGCGGCAGCGATCGGCATTCTTCCCGTCGATTTACGAGTACGCTCACTTCTTCGCCATGAACGGCCAGCGCGTCCGCCGGGCGAAGGAAGACGTGCTGATTCTCGCGCCGGGCCCGATCAACCGCGGCGTGGAGCTTACGCCCGACGTCGCCGACGGCGATCGCAGCGTGATTCTCGACCAGGTGACCAACGGCCTGTTCGTCCGCATGGCGTGCCTGCACTTGTGTTATCAGTCCCGTGTCGCCACGGGTCGCAAACTCCACTGAACCCAGAGACCGATGCCCACGCTGCTCCTCCGTAACGGCCGGATCATCGACCCCGCCCGCAAGTTCGATGCGGTCGGCGACGTGTTGATTCGCGACGGCCGCATTGCCGAGGTCGGCGCCGTCGGCGGTCAGGCCGATGAGGTCGTGGACTGCACGCGGTCCATCGTCTGTCCCGGCCTCATCGAGTTGCACGCCGGGGTGCGCGATCCCGGTTACGAAGAGGACGAAACCACGGCGACGGCAACCGCGGCGGCCCTCGCCGGCGGGTTCACGTCCATCGCGTCCCTGCCCGACACGCAACCCGTGGTCGATAACCGGGCCGCGGCCGAGTACGTGATTCTGCAGGCCGCACGGGCCGGCAACTGCCGCGTGTATCCGTTGGGCGCCGTCACGCGCGGCAATGCGGGGCAGGAACTGGCGGACCTCGGTCAACTCGCCGACGGTGGAGCAGTCGCGTTCACCGATGCCAAACGGCCAATTCAGTCCGCCGAGATTCTGCGCCGCGCGCTCGAATACGCCCGCATGTTCAACCGGCCGATCTTCACGCATCCACAAGACGCCACCCTGACCGCCGGCGGCGTGATGCACGAGGGCTACTACTCCACGCTGCTCGGCCTGCGCGGCATGCCCGCCGCCGCCGAGGAAATCATGGTCGGCCGCGACATCGCCCTCGTCGAACTGACGCAAGGCCGCGTGCATCTGATGTGCATCTCGACCAAGAACGCCGTCGAACGCATTCGCCGGGCGAAGCAATACCCGCTCGGCGTCACGGCCGACATCGCCGTGCATCATCTTCTGCTGACCGACGACCAGATGCAGGACTACGACGCGAACTACAAAGTCGATCCCCCGCTGCGAAATGCGGAACACGTCGCCGCGCTGATCGCCGGGCTGCAGGACGGCACGATCGACGCGATCTCGTCCGATCACCAACCGGTCGCCGCGGAGAAGAAAGACCGCGAACTCGACCTCGTGCCGTTCGGCATTGTCGGTCTGGAAACGCTGATCCCGTTGTGCATTCAGGCCCTGATCGAGCCTGGCCACCTGACCTGGCCGCAACTCATTGCCAAGCTGACCACCGGCCCCGCCCACGTCCTCGGTCTCAAAGACCGCGGCACGTTGACGGTTGGTATGGAAGCCGACGTGACGGTGATCGACCCCGAAGCCCGCTGGACAATCGACCCGTCGCAGTTCCGTTCCAAAAGCCGCAATACGCCGTTCGCAGGTTGGGACGTCCGCGGCCGCGCGCGGATGGTCCTCATCGGCGGAGAGGTGCGATACGCGAACCAGTGACCGAGAATTGTCATGACTGCTCGCCCAAAACTCGTCGAAACGCTGCGCTGGATCGCCGTCCTTCCCGCCTCGATTCTCACCACGGTCGCACTCATCGCGCTGACCCGTGTCGTGACGCCCCGCCGCATGGCCCAACTGCCGGGGACGCCGATCGCGCCGCCGACGATCGTCGAGCGCTACGTCCTGCCGCTCGCATTCCTGACGGCGATGGGACTGGCGTTCGTCATCGTTGGCGCTAAAACGGCCCCGCGACACCGCCCGCTCACTGCGATTGTGCTCGCGGTTCTGTGGATACTCTATGCGTTCCAGCTTTTCGTCTTCGTCCACCTCGGCCGCGGCCGGCCGCACTACCTCTTCTTCTTCGTCGCAGTGCTGACAGCGCTCGCAGGCGTGGTCTACATCCGCCGTTCGGAGCGACGGATCTCGCAGTGACGTTGGTTGATCGACAGAGCGAACCCTTCGGCCGGGAGACTGGCGGCCAATTGGCCGCTTTGAGTCTCCCGGCTTCGCGGTTCGGTCAACTTGCCGCGTCACGGAGTGACGCGAAGCCGTTCCGGTCACGGAGTGCCCGGCCTACTTTTCCGACTTCGGTTCTTCCGCCTTGCCGGCGTTCTTCTTGGCGGCTGACTTCTTCGCCGTCTCGCCGACGAGTTTCTTGAGATTGTCGCGCTGCTCGGGGGTGAGGACGCCGTCGATTTCGGTGTCACGCTTCTCGCGCAGGAGTTCGGTCTGCTTGACGAGCGCGTCGATCTGGGCGCCATATTTCTCCTGCGCGGAGTAAATCTTCTGTTTCTGCCCGTCTGTGAGCCCGATCTTGCCGTAGTTGTTGGGGAGCCGTCCCGAGGCCTTCTTGTCGGCTTCCTGCGCGACGAGGAACCCACCCGCGAGCAACAACAGCACACCACCCAAACACGCCGAACGCGTCATCGAAAGGCCCTTTCCCAAAAGTGACGTGAGAGACGATTCATCGTCGCCACCAGCCGAACGGCTCGCCGTCCGAGCGACGACCGGTGCATGATTGTCACCAGTGAACGGATTTGCAAGCGCCCGAGGGAGCACGGAGGAAAAAACCGCGAAATTGCCCGCTGAACCGGATCGGAGTCGGGCCGGCGGACACGTCGCACAACACTGCTTCTCCGAGGACTCCGAAGCAGTGGCACGTCGCTCATCAACGTCGGCTCAACTTCGGAAACACCCACGGGTAGCCCCATCGCGCGATCGCGCCGACGACGAGCATCACCGGCAGCCACGGAGCGACCGCGATCACCAACAGCGCGAACGTTTCCCCGAACGACCGCAGAGCGCCGAACGACGACGAAAACGTGGCGGCGGCCCGTTCGCCGAACGACGGCGGCTCGGTCACCGCCACGGCCGTTGGGGCGACGTACTCCTCGCGGTCGCGAAGCGTCAGCGTGATGGTCGAGAGCGCGGTGAGTTTCCCGAGGACGTTCAGGCGGGCTTCCGCCCGCTCGATCTGCTCGCGGTTCAGCCGGACGTGTTCGCGGATGCGGAAGACGTCCTCCAGCTTCGAGCCCGCCTCCTTGAGCAGTTTGTTGAGCACGTCCTCCTCGGTCTTGAGATTCTTCACGCGGGCGTCCACGTCCACGTACTCTTCCGTCACGTCCTGCGAGTCGGTCGCATTGCGGACGGGATTCCCCAACGCCGCGAGCGCGTCCACCAGCGGTTGAAAACTCTCGACCGGCACCTTGATCGTGAACGTGCCCACGCGCTTCGCTCCGGAATCGCCGCGGATTTCGGTCTTCGCGAAGAACGCCCTGTACTGTTGCATCAGGGCGTGCAGTCCCTGGTGGGCCGCGCCGAAGTCCTTCACCTCGACGTCGAGCGTGCCGTTGAAGATGATCTTCCGTTCGGCGAGCACTTCGCCAAGGACCGGCACCGGGTCGCCCGCTCCGCCACCGGCCGGCGGCGCGGCCGGGGCCTGAATCTGCGGTGCCTGTGCCACGAGAGCCGCTTGCCCAGCCGGCGGCGACGGGTCGTAACCCTGAGCGCAACCGGAACTGATCAGACACACGAAGAGCGTCACCCGCACGGGTCGGGACATCATGGTGGCCTCCTGAGGGGAGGAAGAATTGGTTCCACCATGATGAGCCGCCGATCGCGGATTTATTCCCGACGAATGAGGCGACATGGCGAGCTCGCGCATCGGTCGGCGCAATATCAGTAAGGCACAGCCTGAAGGCTGGACTCCAACTGAGGAGGGCCGCCATCCACACGACCACCGTGACCGCGGTCTCGCACTGTCGGAAGCGGCGACGCCACCGCAGCCGTTGAACGTCGCGCTCTGTCCGGGCCGACCGGCATCGCGCTGGCAGCCCAGCCGCGAGCCGCAGTTGGGTCCAGGTTCCCCAAAACCGGGTGACGGTGCCGCGGGCGACGCCGACCTCGCGGCAGAACCCCTCCAGCGTGACATTCGGCCCGGTCCGCGCGGCGAGGAGCCGCAACTCGGCCCGTAAATCGTGGGCGGCGCTACACATGGGATGTCCGATCAGGGAGTTCCAGCGACTCGAACCCACCGGGCGCCCCCCGCGGACATCTTCGAGCCTCTTACCCTACCGGAGAATGTTGCGCGGATTACTCGGAGGACCAGGCGAGCGGCGCGGCTGTGTCAGCCGTGCGGACGCTTCGCAGGACGATCAATCGCTCGGCAGGGTATCCGTCGGGCGTCAATCAAACTCATCATTCGATTCCAGGGGCCGAAACTCCTCGAAGCCGCAGGCGCTGAGCGACTCGGGAGAGGCCAGGACCATCTGGCCGATGAGCTTCAATAAGTCGGCCTTGGATCTCGTCGCGAGGCTGTCGAGCCAGGCTTGCACATCGAAAAAGGTCTCGGGATGGTTGTCCCAGGTGGCGGCCAGTGCGCGGGTGTGCTTGCACGGCCAGATCTCCGACGGACATGTGCAGAGACTGCTCTGCGGTTTTCCGCTTCGAACGTCGGTACGGTAGACCCCATAGTTTCCGAGGATCGTCGCCGAAATCGCGTCACCGTAACGCAGTCGTCTGATCATCCGCGGACTGTCGATGTACTCGACCGCGCGATCGACCGGCGGCGGCTTGGGACGCTTCTTGGCCATTTACAAAGCCATCGCCGGGGCTGGAGAAGCGGTCAATCACTCACCAGGGTACATAGTTGGTCATCCGCAAAAGGCATCGTAGGCGGCGTGGCTGCCGATCCAGATCCCTTGGATTCCGCCCGGAGCATCAATGCCGATCGCGCGATCATGCAAGCCGACGCGAACTGACCACAGTTCTTCAAGACGTTTGAACTGCAACGACGGATGCCGGGGATCGGCCTTCAGCAGTGCGAAGTTCTTGTCCGCAAGCTGCCGGACCTCTTTCGGGAGCTTGTGGTAGAGCGTCCAAAAATCGGACGAGGTGAAGTGCCTCAAAGTTCGCGGGCCTTGCCTTGCGCGAACTCCTGGCGGGCCTGCGCGATCAGCGCGTCGAATTTGCCCGCATTGAAGTCATCCTCGATCTGCCCGTCCCAGTGTTCCTGGTCCAGTTCCAGCAACCAATCGCGGAGCTCCGCGAACGCCTCCCGCGGCAGCATGCGAATTCGGGCTTCCAGCTCTTGCACTTCGCTCATCGTTGTTCGGACCTCCCGCCAGCATTCTAGCACAGGCGTCCGCAGGTGCTAGACGGGTTCCGCGGCGAGCCAGTCCTGGGAAGCGCTCGAAGACACGGCCGACACGGCCGTGGCACACAAGCGTACGCTACCGCTGCGTGTCTTCGTGTGCCACGGCTGTGTCAGCCGTGCGGACGCTTCGCAGGGCGATCAATCACTCAACCGGGGCACCCGGCGCATAGTTCATTTCATGAACAATTCGATTGAGGTGATTCTCGTTCACGAATCCGTCGGTTCCAAGTTCTTTGCTGAAGAGTTCGTCGCTGAGAGTATTCCCCCACTCCTCTTCGCGCCACGTCGACCCAACAGCAACATACGGGCACTTTAAATCGCAGCCGGGGAATTGACAACAGGTTAGATCGATGACACCTGGATGCGGCTGATCGCAAGTGGAATCGAATCGTAACCAGGCGTGATACTGTCCGTTCCCTAATCGAGTGCCAGACACGAGCGTCACTGGGAAGTTTTTTGACTTCAGAAAATGGCCGAATAGCAAAGATGACGCATAACATCCGCCCTTCGGAAAATCCCCGAAGGCCTTGAAATTGTCTGATTTCACTATTCTTTTTAGGCTACGAGAGAAGTCTTCCGCGTAGAACTGAATTTGAGACAAGGTTAGCATTGAAGTGTCCATTGCCGTAGGTATCCGAAGCCCGTGGTTTTCGCGATCTCGATCATTAGCTCCCGAATCTCGTGGCGGTTTCCGTATCAACCGATTGTGTCTCCTTTTGCACGATTGCATGATTCACAAAGCAATTCGATGTTACGAGCAGTGTTTCCACCCCCCTTTGAGACGGGAATGATGTGGTCGAACTCGAGTCGCTCGCGCGAACCGCATCGGCAGCATTTCCCCTCGTCACGGCGCCAGACCGCGTCCCGAACATCATCGGGGATTCGCAGCCGAGATTCTGGTGGTGACATTACGGTGTGAAACTGTTCAGCCTTCCTCTTCAATCGCTGGGCTGCCTTGGCTTGGTCATACAAGAGGGCGCTGATTACCAGTCGCTGGTCCTCTTCGCTTTTCCCGAACTCAGCGCTGTAGAGATTGTTCTGATAAATCCAATAGATCGTCCGATTGACCGGACAATTGTAATGACCTCCCAGATAGACAGGCGACTCAATCCTCGTAAGTTCAGTGGCTGAGCGCAGCCATAAGGCTTCATCATCGAGGATGTTGTTTAGCTCTGCAATTGCCGCAATAGCCTCACTATATTCCGCCATGGAATCGGGATCATCACGGAATTCGGGAAATTCAAGCATAGGGAGCCTAATTGTTTGGAACTTCTCAAGCTCGTGGAGCGCCCGACAAAACTGATGCCGTGCATCACCATGATTCCTGCTCATTCTTGCAAATCCCAAATTCGGGAGGGCCGGCCTCGAATGCAATTCGGCGATACCACTTGATCCGCCAGTTATCGAAAAAAAGCCGATGGGACCGGCCCTATCGGAATCGCACCGCCGCCCGCGATGCCTTGCGGCTCGCGGGCAGCGAGTGGGCACCATCAACAAGTCAGACCAACAACCTCACTCCTCGTAACAACTCCTCGTCGCATCGCGGCATTCGACGCCGTCGCAGAGGCGGTCGTCGGGGCCGAAGATCGTTTGCGTTTTGCCGCACCAGAAGTTGCCATCGCCGGCGACCTCCTTGCCCGGCGGCAGGCCGTGGTTGATGTAGAGGCCCTTGGACAACAGGCTCCGGCAGCGGGCGGCCGTCGGTTGCAGGACTTCGAGTGCGGATGTCATCGGTATCGCTCCTCGCAGAGTTGGGCGAAAAAATCGTATGTCAGCGGGAATTGAACCGTCAAGTCATTGGTGAACGGCTCAGGCCTCTTCGGGGCCAACCGCCGATTCGTGGACGACGTTGACAACGAACCCGGAGGGTTCGCAGCCATTAGCCGGGGGTTGAGGCGCAGCCGACACCCCCGGAATGCGATCTGAAAGAGACGCCGACCCCGGCGGGGTCGCAGCCGATGGCGTGGCGGTTGCGCTGCGACCCCTTCAGGGTCGATGGGACGACGCGGCTCCGCTTCCGGTGGTGTCGCTGCGCTCAACCACCGGCTAATGGCTGTTGTCCCTCCGGGACGAGAAAACGGAAGACGCCGACCATCACCCATCGGCGACTGCACCTTTTCACTTCTCATCACTCATTCCAGTGACCGGCGGCCTTCAGGACCGCGCGCTTGACGGCCGTGCGGGCCAGTTGGACCTTGTACTCGTTCATCGACAGCGGCGTGGCCATCGCTACCGCCATGTCGCCGGCGATCGCGGCCGTTTCTTCGTTGACCTGCCGGCCGACGAGGAACCGGGCGGCGTCCGCGGCGACCCACGGGACCGGGGCGACGTGGCCGAGGACCAGCCTCGCCTCCCGGACCGTGCCCCCTTCGATGTCGAGGCAGGCGGCGGCGGAAGCGAGCGGCCAGTCGAGGCCCTCCATCTGCAGCACTTCGTAGGTCGCGCTCTGGACGTTGCGGGAGTCCGGCAGCCAGACGTGGCTGATGAACTGGCCCGGCTTCAGCACGGTGTGGCCGTGCTGATTCGTCTTGGGCGTGACGTAGAAATACTCCAGCGGCAGCCACTCGGCCGCCGGTTCATTGTTACGGGGCGGTCCGACGACGCGGACTTTCGCCTGCCACGCGATGCCCGCCGGAGCGAACCGCGACGCGCTGACGAACTTCGCCGGCCCCTGGTTTCCCAGGATGGCGTGGTAGCGGTTGTCGCCCTCGGCGACGAGCGATTCGCCGTTCTGCCACGCGGTGAGGCCGTAGCCGTTGCGGTAGTACCAGCAGTTGGGATGCAGGCAGAGGTCGCCGGCGAGCGTGCCCGACGACGTGACCTGAATCGCGCGGATGCCATCGATGACATCGCGCACGGACGCGTAATCGGCGACGAGCGGATGCCGGGCGAGTTCGTCCAGCGTTACCTGCGCGCCGATTGTCACGCCGCCGTTTTCGGGCTGCACGGTCTTCAGCGACGGGATGTGCTTGAGGTCGACCACGCGCTTCGGGGCGACGAGGTCGGCCTTCAAGAGGTTCATGAGGTCGGTACCGCCGGCGAGGACGGCCGTGTTGCCGTGATGCTCGCCGAGGAACTCGACCGCTTCGGCCTCAGTCTCCGGGCGGGCGTATTCGAAGGATGTCATGCCTGGGCTCCTTTCAGGGCGTCCAGCACCCGCTTGGGCGTGAGGGGGATGACGGGAACGCGGACGCCGAGGGCGTTCGCCACGGCATTCGAGATCGCCGCACCGGGGGAGATGGCGGGGGGTTCGCCCAGGCCGATCACGCCGCGGTTGTACTCGCTTTCCGGCTCGTAGAACTCGACGACCAGTTCGCCGACGTCGCCGATGCGGGGCAGCTTGTAGTCGGCGAGGTTGGCGTTGATGAACCGGCCGGTCTTGTTGTCCATGATCCGCTCTTCGGAGAGCGTGGAGGCGATCCCCATGATCATGGCGCCCAGCACCTGGCTCTTCGCGGTGAGGCGATCGACCACGAGGCCGATATCCTGCACGGCGACCATTTTCACCATGCGGACGATGCCGGTTTCGACGTCGACCTTAACCTCGGCCATCTGGACGCCGCCGACCTGAGCCGACGTGAGGCCGTCGTCCTTCGGTCCTTCGCCGGTGACTTCGAG
>Ga0163151_10001900_pt1 | contig 34008 bp, 23 predicted proteins | sample OliLakLV19MP5IB2_FD_145596 | JGI IMG/M metagenome (GOLD analysis project Ga0163151, IMG submission 145596) | Freshwater microbial mat bacterial communities from Lake Vanda, McMurdo Dry Valleys, Antarctica - Oligotrophic Lake LV.19.MP5.IB-2 | ecosystem: Environmental > Aquatic > Freshwater >... | reverse complement strand
AGTTATGGTAACTGTTTCTTCGATATGCAAATCAACAACTTCCTCCTGATATTATTTCAATGCACAGATTAAAAGTAATCCCCGAACTACTTTTAATTGTCCAGTTTTTTGTACCTGAGTAGTTACCAAAAAAGAAATTAACCTAATTTAAAACAACATGAAAATTACCAAAATTATTTTACCAATTGCTTTATGCATGTTGGTATTTGCAATCATTAGCTGCAGCGACGGTGAATTGAAAAAAGAAAATGAAAAATTAAAAACCGAAAATGATTCTTTGAAGCAATTATCATTGGGGACAAAAAATCTATCTGGGCTTCTTTCCCCTGATCAAATTGTATCAGAGATAATAGACCCAACACTAGCAACAAGTTTAACAGCTTGCTTTAGAAATTCTGCTGCCAATACTACTATCCTGGTTCCAACAGCATGGGAATTTGAGTCCGCACATCTCTCAGCACTAGCTGTATCAGCACCCAAAGTGAAATTTTATGCCGCCACTAAACATACTGCTGGTGGAGATAGCCTAACACTAATTGCTGTAGGAGTTGACGAAAGCAATACTGACAAACTTACTAAAGCTGATGGAACTTCTGCTATGTACGAATTTGCACAACCATGCCCCACAAAGTGCAGTAATACTAACACCGTGCTAAACCCAGGGCCAAATGTATTTCGCAAATTCAAATTTACACCCTAAAAAACACCCTTTGGACTTTAATTATTTATATATCAAATCCTCTCAGGCCAGTATATTAATTCCACTAATTACTGGCTTGAGGTTTTATGGTGCTCTTGACCGAAAATTTAAAATTCTGCTGCTGTATTTTTTCATATCAGGCACTACGGAAATTATTGCCAGCAATATGAAAATTATATTTTCTAATAATATGCCGTTACTGCACATTTTTACTATAATTGAGTTCTTTTTATTTGCTACTATTTATTATATTTATTTCAGTAATCACCAGCTCGCGAAAAGGATGATTGCCATCTCCTCTTTCCTGTTTCTGCTCAGTGCCGTTCTGGATGCTACTTATTTTAATGGCTTTTGGCGATCTAATACCATCAGTCATTCGGTAGAAAGTATCATTTTAGTGATGTTCTCGCTTTTGTATTTTTTCTCCTTTTTTAAGGAAATTTCGGAGGAAGAAGTTTGGAAGAAATCAATGTTCTGGCTGAGTTCAGGAGTGGTCATTTATTTCTCGATTAATATTTTTTTATTTATGCTTGCAAACTATTTACTTAAGAAAAATTATAATTTGGTTGACCAAGGCTATAATATGCACGCATTTATCAATATATTTGTGAACATTATATTTGCCATTTCATTTATATGCCTGCGGAAGAAAACACCTTAACCATATTTTTTGTAGTAGGAACTTTATTTGTGTTTCTATTAGTCACATTCCTATTTATTTATGTGTACCTCCATCAACAAAAAGTAAATAAATTTAGACTACAACTGAGAGATCAAGAAATTAAAAAACAGTTGGAACTATTTACAGCCCTCAACGAAGGCGTAGAGAAAGAACGTAAACGCCTGTCGGAAGAAATACATGATGGTATAGGTGCCAAACTTTCGGGATTAAAAATGAGCTTAGAATATTTGAAACAAAACAATGACTCAAATTTATTAACCAAAGTAGCAAATGGTATGAATGAGGCGATAGAAGAGCTAAGAGAAATATCGCATAACCTTTCCCTTTCTTTTCTTTCATCAAAAGGCTTGGAAAATGCTTTGGCCGAACTTATAGCACATTATAACAATAAGCTCAGTTGTCAGTATCAACTTTATATTGAACTAGAAGAAGATAACATAACTCATATACAAACAATATATAGAATAGTAGCTGAACTCCTTCATAATATTCATAAGCATGCACGTGCTACATTGGCTTCAGCACAAATACTCACAAATGAAGATGTCATTCAAATTATAGTTGACGACAATGGAACTGGATACGATGTATCATCTGTTCATCACGGTAATGGCTTACTTAATATCAAAAACAGAGTAGCCCATTCCGATGGGAAATTAAATATAGATTCTTCACCAAAAGGTACGATTACTATTATAGAAATTCCTATAAAAAATTCATGAAAGAAAGTATTACTATATATATTGCAGACGACCATCAAATTATTATTGATGGGCTTACTTTATTGCTCAAAAGTGAAGAAAATATTATCATTATTGGTCATTCAAACAACGGGCAGAAAGCATATAATGACATAATAAACTTGAAGCCCGATATAGCTCTCTTAGATTTGAGAATGCCTGAAAAAGACGGGCTGCAAGTTATCAAAACTTTAAAAAATAAAAGTAATACCAAGTTTATTATCCTGTCAATGTTTAATGACAGAAGATATATTAATGATGCTATGAACTATGGTGCTATGGCTTACCTTCTAAAAAATACAGGCAAAGAAATACTTCTCAAAACTATATATGAAGTAGTAAAAGGCGGTATATGCTTTCCGGAAATTCAAAAACCAAAAGACCAAAAAGAAACTTTCTTGACCCCTCGTGAGTTGGATATATTAAAATTAGTCATTACGGAACATACTTCACAGCAAATCGCCCAGAAACTATCGCTGAGCCAATTCACTGTTGATACGCATAGGAAAAGTATATTGAAAAAATTAAAAGTGAAAAATCTGGCTGGCTTAGTGAAATATGCAATTGACAATGGAATTAGTTTTGATAATTATATATAAAAGTAAACCCTAACAGCTACTCATAACTACTTCAGCAACTCATCATATAAAATAGAAAAATAAAACACCGCACCCACTGTAGGTCCGCCGATAGATTGCACGTATCGTAAATTAGTGATATTGGTCCCTCCCAATTTGAGCAAAGTATTATATTTTTTACTTAGTTGATAACTAAATGCTAAGTCCAATGTATAATAAGCAGGCACGGTACCACGTTTGCCAAATTCTAAATAATCATAACTTTGCACCCAGCGATAAATAGTTGAAAATCCCAAACTTTTATATAGTTTAATGGTAGTAATTCCCAAGTTAAATTTATTTTGGGGCGTATTATACTGTGATATATAATCCTGATCTAAATAGGTTTGGGTTTCGTTCATTTTGTTGAAACTATAATTCCCAAATAAGGTAATTTTCTTCGAATAATAATAATTGGCTGAAATTGACACTCCGTAAGTACTTACAGGAACTTCAGAGTTACCAGACCGGCGGTAAACAGCGGTTAGTGATGGGGTTCTTAATTGATAGGGATGTATATTATTGTTCTTTAAATACTGAGGAGCCAAACCCACATACTGTTGTGTAGCGATTAAATTCTGATAACGATTAATATAAAAAGTAGCATCAGTTTCTATCTTTTTAAAAGTAAAGCTACGCCAACCTATTTCAAATGCTCTTATTTCTTCTGGCTTAATGTCTTTAATCTGCGGCTTTATTAATATAGTTGAATCACCGGTTAATATATATTTATTTACAGAAGCTTGTGTATACATATTTACAAACTCAGTCCCATTTGATTTATGTTTGATGAGAAACATATCAACTACTGTTTGATAAAATCCCCCAAAATTAATCACACCCAATTGTTGTATATTTATATTGTTAAATTGGTCATAAAGCGTAGGCATTCTATATCCCAACTGTGCGGATAAGCGAATAGTATGCTGTCTCTTTTTGCCCAATATCACTACCACTGATGCACGCGGACTAACTCTGGCATCAAATCTTTCCAGCTTATCTACTCGTGTTGAAGCTTGCAGTTTCAATCGCTTACTATAAAAGTCTTTTCCAAATTGTATAAAAGCACCCACCTCATTTGAATAAATTTTGAGAGCTCCTGTATCGGCCAATAAAGTACCTCTTGTATGTGGAGCATATAATCGGTAATTAGCCCCCACCAAAAGCGAAAAACTTTTAATGATATCCTTAAAATCATATATATATTCAGAATACAATATTTTGGATCTGCTTTGAAATTTGCTGCCTTTTTCATAGTCAGAATGCGTGGTCACATAATTCAATACCGAATCGAACGCCTTGGTGCCAGGTTCAAAACGGGCTCCACCTTGCATTGATTTTGTTAAATATGGATAATGTGCTGTGGTATCATATTGCTTCGCTAATTTCGTATTGTCGGCATCGGCAAACTTTCGGGCTGTAGCGTCGTCTCCAGCTTTTATAGAATCGTAACCTAAGCCAAATAGATTATTTAAATTATTAAATTGCCCTGTATATACCAACAAGTATTGATCAAACCAGTCTTTATTATCTTTGGCCATATTGTTAATTTGTATGGCAGTTGTACTGAAGTCATAGCTTGTTCCTGAATTTTCAAAACTACCATAAGTTCTAAACACATGATTATAATGTTTCACCTCCAACTTATGCATCTGCATTACAAAATCCAAAATCTGACTCCTGTTTTCGGTTTGAAAATTTGCGGTACCTGACCCTACTCTGCTAAGCCATGAAATTTCTGTATGATGCGAAGGCCGATAATAGATGCCGCCTTCTGTTTTTAAACTATATATTTTATAGTTGAACATATCCTCTTCCTTATATCCTGTTCGAGCAATTTTTATGGGATATTTAATATTTCCAAAATTAGTAGGCCCTGAAAATCTGTAGGAAGAATCGAAATTACTATATACTTCATCTCCGCCTTTATTTACTGCATCATAACCTGGGTTCCCCATACCAGGTTTATATCCATAACCTTTGGTACTATTATTATTGTAACAAGTATTATACTCTGCTGCATCGGCATAATTTGTAGCATGCCAGTCAGTGCCTGTCATATAACTCATCACAATTTTATAGGCTAGTTCCTTGCCAATAGTATTAGCATATCTTAAACTTAAATCATATATAGAACTTGCTGGTGCAGCTATATTATCTATATGGTTGATACCACTTTTAAACTGTGCACTTATACCTTTATATTGAAATGGATTCTTAGAGGTAATATTGGCCAATCCATTCAAAGCATTGGGGCCGTATAATGCAGATGCAGCCCCTGCAATAAATTCAATTTTCTCGATATCTAAATCTACAGGGCCGTTTAATTGCACAGCGGCAGTGCTAAAACCCGGCATTGCCAATTCCATATTGTCAAATCGTTGAATAAAGCGTCGGTTATATGCTGAGTTGAAACCTCGTGTATTGAAAACTTTATAATTAAGACTGGTAGTAATAGCGTCCACACCAGCAACATTAGCCATTCTATCGTAAATGCTCATGGATGGGCTATACTGTATTTGTTTTGGGTCTAAAGTTTCGATGGTGGCAGGACTTTCAAATTTTCTTTCGTTTTTACGCGATCCCGCTACCACCACTTCCGTCATCACCACAAAATTTTGTTTTAATCTGAAATTTAAATAAGTAGTTTTTTCATCCACAATAATTGTATCTGATTCAAACCCATTATAACTACAAATCAATTTTACAGGTTGATTCACGTTGAGTCTGATAAAAAAAATACCTCTATCATTAGTATATATTGTATTCTTTGCCCCAACTTCTGCTATCGAAGCCAAGCCAATATAATTATTATCATTTAATGAGCGAACTGTTCCATATATAGTTCTAGCAGCCACTGTCCCTTTCATTTTATATAAAGCCGTATCTGAAGCTTCGTTACTATGCCTTCTAGAGTTGGAACGGTAATCTTGTGAGTAGAGAGATTGAAATGTAAACAAAGCGATAATCAAAAAAATAATTCTGACCTGAACTGAATACAAAGAAAAATTTAACACCATACTATGTGGAACTATTGCAAAATAATTTTATGGATGCTCACACCCTTTTCAGTGGTTGTTTTAACAATATATATCCCTTTAGAAAAATGAGCAGTAGGGATAGCTATATTAGGCATATTTTTATACACAGATGAATATACATTGTTCCCCTGCATGTCATTAATAGAAACGTGAAAAGGTTGCGTTAAATTATTACTATATACGTTTATATAATCGCTAGTAGGATTTGGGTAAACTGAAACATCATAGTTTTCACCTTCGCTAATGCCAGTATTACCGCCAACAAGTTCTACATCATCCACAATAAATTTGCTACCCTCCTGCTTAGTTGAATAGATACTTGAAGAAAACAATATAGTTAAAGTATCAGGTATCTTAGCATTTAAATATCTAATACTATATTCTGCTTGTGTATAACTAGAAGCAGTCGTGAAGAGGGTGGAATCGCAAAGGCCAATTGTGTCACGCCTATTAGTAGTAGTATTCCATTTTGAAAGTGTAACCCATGCTGCTGCACTGTCGTTTGTAGAAGGTGAATATTTGTACCAAAACCTAAAAACAGTTGGACGATAGGTATAAGGTATACCAAGTATGGGAATAAATCCGCTAACTTTACCTAAAAAAGCGGAGGCTGTATAATCAGGGAGAAACTGCCCATTTTGAGGTTTGGTTACAACATGTATTGTACGCATCTCGCAAGCATAATTACCTGTATGTGCGTCTGTAGTTTTGAAAACAGATTGCGGATTGCCCAGCAAAATAAAAAAATTAGATGTTATCCAACTATTGGGCTCACTCCCACTCCAATTCTCAAAACTGGAATTGGGAACCTGCGAAAAAACATAAGAACTCCCAAACATTGCTATAAAAAGTATGGATAAGGTTTTTTTCATGTGGCTGTATGAACCACAAAGTAAAGTAATAGTATGCAAATGAGCAAAAATAATTTGCACAAGCAAATTTGCCACAATTCCGAAACAAAGTCGGGGCATAGGACACTAAGGACGGCGTCTTATTTGTATGAAAATGCCCTCTTGTATTTACATTTTATTCTCATCCCAATATCCTTTCTAATACCTCCTCATTCAAATCCACTTCTATATCATAACCACAAGTTCCTATTTGTTGCAGTAAACTAAAACTTATATACTCATTACTATTTTTTTTATCGTTTTTAATTTTTTCTAGCATGGTATTATAATCAAGATTTATAGGCTTGCTATCTTTATAATATTTGTTGATGCAATTTTCAATAATATTGAGGTGGTCGATATCCAGTATTCCCAATTCATGCGAGAGTTTCGCCTCGGCCAATAAGCCCCAAGCAACAGCTTCTCCATGGTGTATATCTTTTTGTGTGGCTTCTAGTGCATGGCCAATTGTGTGGCCTGCATTTAATATTTTCCTCAGACCATGTTCATGTGGATCTTCTTCCACTATTTGTTCTTTAATATCGATTGAGGTTTGTATAAATGGCAATAAATGTGTGGTATTATTCAAATCTATTTCGCACAGTTTTTCAAAATAATCTGCATAAGCTATAAGGCCATGTTTAAGCATTTCGGCAAAACCATTATACAATTGTCGTTGTGGTAAAGTATTTAAGAAATCAGTATTATAAAAAACAGTTTTGGGCGGATAGAAAGCCCCTATCATATTTTTGGTTTGCGAAAAGTTAACTGCAGTTTTGCCTCCAAATGCTGCATCAACCATACATAATAATGAAGTAGGGATATTTATATAATCTATTCCACGTTTATATACTGATGCACAAAAACCACCAAGGTCGCATACCATGCCACCGCCCACATTGAGCATTAAAGCCTTGCGTGAGGTATTTACTGCCATCAGTTTTTCAAATACTTTTTCGCAGGATTGCAATGTTTTGTTCTGTTCGCCACTATCTATTATAATAGTTGCTTTTATATTTGAAATAAGTGGTTGAAGAACTGGCAAACAAAGCTGTGAAGTATGCTTATCGGCAAGAATAATAATTTCAGAATAGCCCTCAAGAATATTTTCGAGTTCGGCTGCATGATATAAAAACTGTGTGTGTTTCAAGTGGCAAAGCTACAATATGATGATTTGTGTTTTACTTTTGCAAGCAAATTATTTTATAAGAAGTGAATCAGATTTCGATGGATGATACCGCTACAGCCTTTAAGGCCAAGAGCGACGGGGAATTAAAAAAAGCCCATTTATTATTTCGAGCCATTGGTATTAATTGGTTTGTAAACATGGGGCCTAGCCTTCTCAAAATTGCCCAGGCACTTCGATTACCGATTAAAGGCATTATTAAAAAAACTATTTTTGCTCAATTTTGTGGTGGTGAGAATATTGAAGAGTGTTCCAAGACTATTGAACTGCTCAACAAATATCATGTGGGAACTATTTTAGATTATTCAGTTGAGGGTGAAGGCAATGACGAATCTTATCAGCATACCACCAACGAAACTATTGATACCATACTCAAGGCCAAAGACAATCCAACCATACCATTTAGCGTTTTTAAAATGACCGGGGTTTTCCCCCACGATTTGCTGCAAGCCTTCACCGAAAAGCAGTCCTATAATGAGCAAGAATTTGAAAAAGCTGCTGCCCGTGTCGACAAGATTTGTAAAACGGCCCACGATAACCATGTAAGAATTTTCATAGATGCAGAAGAGAGTTGGATTCAAAATGCGATAGACCATGTGGCCGAAACCATGATGCAACGCTACAATAAAAACACCGCAATAGTATATAATACTTTGCAACTTTACCGCCACGACAGGCTTGATTACCTAAAGAAGCTGCATACCATGTGTGCGGAATATAATATATACATGGGTGTAAAATTGGTACGTGGTGCCTATATGGAAAAAGAAAGATTAAGAGCCCAACAAATGAGTTACCCTTCTCCCATCCAGCCTGATAAAAAAAGCTGTGACCATGATTATGACGAATCGCTGAAATTTTGTGTGGAGCATATTTCCAATACCTACGTTTGCGTAGGCACGCATAACGAGCAAAGTTCTATGTTGATGGTTAAATTGATGGTCGATAATAATATTGATCCATGCGATGAGCGTATTTATTTCTCACAGTTATTGGGCATGAGCGACCATATCAGTTTCAACCTATCGGCTGCTGGTTATAGGGTTGCTAAGTACGTTCCTTATGGCCCCGTAAAATCGGTACTGCCCTATCTTATCAGGCGTGCACAAGAGAATACCTCTGCAAAGGGACAAGCGGGAAGGGAACTACAATTGATAGAAAAAGAATTGAAACGTAGGAAAAGTGTCAAATAAAATTTGTTTTTACAAAATATTGAGTTAATATTTGCCCTGTAACCAAAACACGAAAATAAATATGAAGAAAAATGAAACAGCGTTCACTTCGGTAATGCTTATAGATGATAACGAAATAGATAATTTCATCAATCAAAAAATGATCGAGGGATGCAACCTCTCCAATAAGATATATGTTCACACCTCCAGCAAAAGTGCTCTCGAATTTTTGCTCAACATACAACGTAACAAAGACCTGCCGGCTGATATAAAACCGCAATTAATTTTCCTCGACATCAATATGCCCATTATGGATGGATTCCAATTCATTGAGGAATTCCTAAAGCTTGGTGTGCAATTCCGCCAAGGTGTTACCATTCACTTGCTCACCAGTTCTATCAATCCTATGGATCAAGAGCGTGCTCTATCCTTTGGCGATTGGGTATCATTTGTAAACAAACCACTTACCCGCGAGTATTTAACCTCTTTGGGAACTAAGAAAAAATAATCTCTTTTAAACTTTATCTTCTTCAAACTCAAGTTCACTGAGTTTATTTATTAGTTTATCGTCAAGCTTCAAATAAGTTAGCATCTTCTTTTCTCCATGGTTTAAAAACTTAAACCTATCGGCATGTTGCTTAATTTTCTCAGCCAAATTTTTTGAAGATGGGTTTGCGACCATATATAATAATCGGTAAAAAGTACGGGCATTATCATATCCAATATCATCTTCCAATTCTTTAAGCTTGCGTGACACACCGCGTAAGTGGGTCATGGCCAATTCTTTCTCACTAGCTAATAAATAGCACAAGGCTTGGAACAAGCGTATCTCCACCTCGGCATGATAATAATTTTTATAACTCACTTCATTACTCATCCTCACTAGCACACCAGCAGCTTCGGAATATTTACCCAAATTGAAATTACAAATAGACTTATACAAACAATATAACATATAATTGGGCACATCTTGTATATCCGGAATATACTCAGAAAGCAACTCATTCATTTCGTCCAACATCAAATGTTCTTTGTTGATGCGAGCCATTCGCTCAGCTTTGGAAATCAAAAATTTAGAAGGGAAGCAACAGTGGTTATAATTAAGGAATGATGCGAGATTTTCATTGATGGGGTTATAATATTCCTCCTCACGGTTATGCAAACCTATAATATGATAATATTCAAAAGCAAGATAACGATGTACCAATTTGAGGTACTGATAATCCTTATCGGTGCGATTCTGATTAAAAATCGTTTCCATTTGGTTCAACATCAACTCGATTGGTTGCTCCACTTTGTGGTCGCCGTCTTGGGGCAAATAAATAGCAGAACAAATGTCCACTATATTTTTGTAAATGCTTAAGTGATGCGATTCGTAAAGTTTGGCAACATTATGCAACTCTTGCTTAATGAGTGAGAGCAATTGCAAATTTATATTTGTTTTGGACAATTCATAGTCAGCAAGCTTACGGAAAAAGTCTATCAATAGATCTTCAGCCTTGTCCAAGGCAATGGTATAGGCCAAATGTCTGTTATACATTTGGGTATAATGATAAAATTTGGGTGAGCTGATATGCAATTTTTTTAGTGCATTATAAATACTTGCCAATTTGTAAGGATTGTCCTGCTGCTGCATGTCTACCTCAAGTTGGCTGAGGATGGCTACAGCCTTATTCCTTTGGGTATTATATAATAACTCGGGAATATCTTCAATTTTACTTGATGAATCAACAGAAGGATTGATAAATTGTGCTGAAAGATACTCTTGAATTTTGTCAAGCAAACGTGATTTGATGGTGTAAAAAGCACTGTTGTTCATCTCCAGTTGCTCACGCATTTTCTCATCGTTTAGCTGGCCTTCGCGGAGCATATTGAACAGTGTCATGTACTTCCAAGCCCCTGTTTGTTTGAATCTATTCTGAATTTCTTGACATTCAGTATCTTGCAATTGTTGTATAACAGATTTGAGTTTAGACATAGGGTCAAATGAAATCTATTTTCTTGATAAAAACAAATTCTTACATAACTTTTTTAACCAAGGTGGTATGTAAATTGTGAATGGTATTAAATATTTAACAGGCTAAATTTGCAAGCATAATGAACAGAAAATCTTTTATCAAATATTCGGCAATGGTGGGCGGTGCTATTATTTTGCAGCCAAAACACATTTTTGCTGCACCCAAAACAGTTATCAATAAAACCATACTTTGCATCTGGGGCGAAGGGGTCCAAATTTCGCATTTTAAAATTCTTATGGGACAATTGTTATGTGGCGAGAACGTTCAAGTGGAACAGAATTTCAATTTGAAATATGAAGGGGAACTCCATGCACATAATAATGCAATGAGCACAATTAGTTCGGAAATATCGAATGTAATTAACATTAATATTCTTAATGATAATTTTGATGCTTCAGATTATCTAAACAATAATGCAAACGATATAATCATTATCCGATTCACGGGTTGTGATGCGGCACATTATAATAATAACTTATATCATACCGCTCTCGAAAAGTATCAATTATATACCCAAAACATCATGGAGTACTTGCAAATTAATAATTTATATCATAACGGCTGCGTTTTAATGGTTGCTACAGAAATGGGGCGTGACCTAGATGGTGGTGAAATACAGTTAAACAGCGGAATTGAATGCAGCCACCATCTTACCGAAGATGCCCGTATAACTGGCGTGTTAGCATTTTCAAATCCTAAATATGCTAATAATTTGAAAGCTATCCATCAGATAAAAACAACCAAGTATTTGTTGAAGCATCTATAGTCAAAACATATTATACCAATTCTTAAACTATAATGGTTCTCCGCCTGTGGCGAATTGGTTTGTAGAATGGAAATGCCAAGCTACATCGCGAAAGCATTCGGGATTAGTCCCTTTCTTTTGGACTATTATATATTGAGTTTCGGCACTATAAGGAGTATTGGTATAGATTACTTGCCAAAACTTTATTTATTTATTTATATGGAAACTATAAAAAAATAAAAGCCCCTAATCGGGGCTTTCATTTAAGTCTAACCAAAAACCTATGAAATTATATCAGTATGATATACAATCTAAATTAAAGTTTGATGATACGTTTAACGGTTTGCCCGTTTTGCATCACAACCTTTAACCAATAGATGCCATTAGTTAGGCTTTCGGTTGCAAGAGTCGTTGAAGAAATGTTGCAAATAGTTGATTGTGAAACTGATAAAATTTTCGAACCTTGAACATCGTGTAGTTCCATCAATAGGGGTTTGCTATCGCTGCTCCAACTAATATTCAATTCGTGTGTAAATGGGTTGGGCCAAATGCTCAATTGTCCATCGGTTTCAGCACTGGATATCCCGTTATTGCTCACAATTATTTGTGCAGAGATTGAATCTACGCAGTTACCATTTTTAATAATCATCCAAACGGTATAGGTGCCATTTTGGGTATAGGTGTGGTTAACCACAGTTCCTACACCTGATTTACTATCACCAAAATTCCAAGTATGGGTATAGGTGGCATTTGCGGCTACAGTATCACTAAAGTTAAAGATAACTCCTTGGGCATTGCTAACATATTTGAATGGTTTTGCAACTGGACCTGGTGTGATAGTAGCAGTAATTTCCGATGAAGTGCCTGAGCAGCCACCAGCATTGGTAGCGGTTACTTTTACTTTATCGCCAGTGTTTAGTGAAGCGGTTGTATAATCATTTTGTGAGCTATTTTGAACACTGGTGCCATTTACAAAAAACTCATAGTTGTAACCACTTACACTTGGAGAGGTGAATTTGGCTGATTCTCCATTACACCACGTATTATTTGCGTTGTTTGATTGTAGGGTAATATTACTCAAAGCAGCTTGTATCGTAACTGTAATTTCGGATGAAGTTCCTGAACAACCTGCTGAATTGGTAGCTGTTACTTTTACTTTGTCACCATTTTGAAGTGTGCTACTTGTATAATCATTTTGAGTGCCTTTTTGCACACTCGTACCGTTCACAAAGAATTCGTAGGTATAGCCACTAACCGCGGGCGATGTAAACTTGGCAGCCTCTCCTGGACACCACGCGTTATTTGCATTATTGGCTTGGATGGTAATATTACTTAATGAAGATTGTATAGTAACAGTAATTTCTGACGAAGTGCCTTGGCAACCACCTGTATTGGTAGCTGTTACTTTTACTTTGTCACCATTTTGAAGTGTGGTACTTGTATAATCATTCTGCGAACCTTTTTGCACGCTGCTACCATTTACAAAAAACTCATAAGTATAACCACTCACCGATGCAGAAGTAAACTTAGCAGCCTCTCCTGGACACCAAGTGTTATTTGCGTTATTCGATTGGATAGAAATATTGCTAAGTGCAGGCAAAATCACGATATCAACTTTGAAAGTAGTTGCTGGACAAGACAATTTTGACGAATCAATCAAATCGAAAGTGTAGGATGTATTTTGAGTGGGTTTAAACACATAACCTGTTTGACTGGTAGCGGTAGCACCATCTAAAGATATTGAATAGTTTCCAGAATTTGTAAAACTGATAGCTAGCACCGCCGAATCGCCCGCACATATACTTGTTTTATAGTTATTGGTACTATACTTTATTGGTGTGCAACTACCTGTGCTGCATGACACACTGCCTTCATCACCAATATTGCATGGGCCATTATCGGTCGCCCTTACAAATAATTTCAATGCTATGTTATTGGCCAATCCATTAACAGTATGGGTCAATCCAGTGTTGCCGCTTGACGGGGTAATCCAAGTGGCTCCACTGTCTTCACTTACTTGGTAACCTGTAGCATTGGTAACACCTTGCCATTTAAAGGTAATAGAGCTGCTGGTATTGGTGTCGCAAACTACATTGGGTGCCGCTAATTTTGAACTATAAGTTAAAGACAAACTGTTACTGGTATCACTCATACAACCAACAGAATCGGCCAATGCACTAATCGAATAATTGGAAGTTCCGCTATAAGGTAAACTATAAGTATTGGTGCTACCATTGCTTGTGCTGGTACCATTTATAATTATATAATAATTGCTTAAGCCAGATGGCGACACGGTAAGATTAAAAGTATCCATGCTGCATAAACTGGACTGTGGACTTACACTCAAAGTAAGATTGGGTTTTGATACAACACTTACAGTAATTTTACTGCTTGTTTTGGAGCATCCAGTGGCATTCGTTGCCTTACAGGTATAATCACCCGCCTGTTTAACTGTTATCTGATCTGTAGTATCTCCAGTATTCCACAACAATGTAGCTCCCGATGGATAATTGGCCGTAAGCACTACCGAATCACCTTGGCAAAACGCAGTATTTCCTGAAGCTGCTATGCTAATGTTAGGTTGCGGATTAACTGCTATAATAGCTGAATCTAGCAAAGATTTACCTTTGTTATTGGTAGTTTGCAAATACAATTTATAGGTGCCCCCAATAGCAAATACAAATTTTTCATCTTGGTTTGTTGAAGTAGAAGGGCTAACATTTTGGCTATTTGCAAAAGTCCATTTCCAAGCAGTGGGGTTCATAGTACCTGAACCAGCAGCCCTTAGTGTATCGCCCTCGCACACTGGATTGGGTGTTGCAGAGATAGATGCGGTGGGTAAAGAATCAGAAGGCCTAAAGTTGAATTCTTTAGCATAAATAACATCACCGGAAGATTGATTATTACTATTAGTAGAATTTACAACCGCATAGAAAATTATGGTGCCCACATTGGTTGATGGGGCTTTCCAGCTAAATGTCCAACTGATTGCTCCATTACCAGCAGTGCCAGCGGTTTTGTGATATACAGAGGTGCGGGTACTTCCACTTACTGTATAAGTCGACTTTTGTGTAGTGGACGAATTGGTAATGGTAAACGCACCAGCAATAGGTTTACCTGTTGCCGAGTCTAAAGCAGTGATGGCAAAACCAAATTTGCTTTTACCGCTTTCTTTGTATGTCAGTGTCATTGAATACGTTGAATCCGGGATGTATTGGGTGGTACCAAATCCATTGTCGAGCAACATATTATTCCAATTATTGCCGCTAGTTTGAAGTGAACTTCCACTATGACAGCTTGTGCAATCGCCTTCGCCTGGAGCATTGGTATATTTTCCACTTTGGCCTGAACCACTAGTTTGTGCAAAATAGTTGGCAGCCATAAGGCCAACTAAAAGCATACACGAAATCATTTTTTTGGAGGGTAGAAATTTTAACATATTTAATTAAATTGATTTTAGGTTACAAAAGTATATCAACAAATTGTAAAATTTTATGCTTTTTTTTGAAGCTTTATTTTTTACCTATGGAATATACACCAATTAACAAATGGAACGAGGACGACAGACCTCGTGAGAAGCTACTGAATAAAGGCCGCTCAGCACTTAGCGATAGTGAACTTATAGCGATATTAATAGGTAGCGGCACACGAAATGAAAGTGCCGTTGAACTTGCCCGGAAGGTGCTTTCACTTTGCCAAAACAATTTGAACGAATTGGCTGGCTTGTCCCTCAAAGAACTCATTACGGTGAAAGGTATTGGAGAAGCAAAAGCCATTACTATTTCTGCAGCACTTGAACTGGGCCGCCGCCGCAAGGAAGGTGAATGGCAAGAAAAACCCCAACTACAATCGAGCAGAGATGCATATAACCAACTGTGGCCGCACATGGCCGACCTCGACCATGAACAGTTTTGGATATTACTTTTGAATAGGGCTAATAAAGTGCTTTCCGCAAAGAAAGTGAGTCAAGGTGGGATGACAGGAACTGTGGCCGACCCTAAACTGATTTTTAAAACTGCTATTGAAAATGATGCTTGTTATATAATACTTTGTCATAACCATCCTTCAGGAAATTTAAAACCTAGCCAAGCAGATTTAGACTTAACCAAAAAACTTAAAGAAGCTGGAAAGTTGCTTGAAATCCCTGTTCTTGATCATATAATAGTAGCTGCAGGAAAGTATTATAGCTTTGCGGATGAGGGGATTTTATAATTTACTCCGCCGAGGCGGATTTGAATTATGATTTAATGATTTGAATTCAATCATTTATCACAACTTCTCAAATATATATTTACTGATTCTGGTAAATAAATGCAACCTGGTTTTGCCACCTCTTATTCCATGGTTTTTATTGGGATAATATTCTGAGTCGAATGGGATATTTTTATTGATCATGGCATTCACCATTTCTGCTGAGTTTTGGAAATGCACATTATCATCGCCTGTACCATGAATAATCAAATAATTACCTTTTATTTTATCTACAAAATTGATCGGTGAATTTTGATCGTAACCCACTGCGTTGTCTTGCGGCTTTTGCATATAGCGTTCGGTATATATATTATCATAAAAACGCCAATTGGTAACAGGTGCCACTGCTATAGCGGTTTTGAAAAACGCAGCTCCTTTGGTAATAGCCAACGATGACATATAACCTCCGAAACTCCATCCAAACATTCCTATCCTGCTGGCATCTGCCCAAGGCTGAGTGCCCAACCATTTGGCTACTTCTATCTGGTCAATAATTTCGTAATGACCCATTTCTTTATAGGTTACTTTTTTGAACGATGCTCCCCTACCACCTGTGCCACGGCCATCTACACATACCACCACATAACCTTTTGATGCCAAATATTGAAACCAATAATAATAAGCTCCCATCCACTTATCCACTACTAATTGACTGCCGGGGCCACCATATACATATTGTAATACGGGATGCTTTTTGTTGGTATCAAATTTTTTGGGATGAAATACATAACCATATAAGTTGAGCATTTCTGAGGTATTCATTTCGAAAAATTCGACCGTACTCAGTTCATATCTTTCCAACCTGGTGCGTAGTTTTTTATTATCTTCCACTATTCGTAATTCGTAACCATTATTATTATATATACTTATAAAATAAGGTGTATTGATATTGGAATAAATACATAGGAAATATTTATAATTACTGCTAAAATGTACTTCATTATTTCCATCACGAATGGTGATGCGTTTTTTTCCTGTTCCATCCAATTTGACACGCCAAAGGTTGCGGTCGGTAAAGCTAACTTCAGTAGAATTAAAATATATGTATCCCGATTTTTTATCATAACCTATAAACTGGTCCACCTCCCATTTTCCTTTGGTAATTTGATTAACCAAGCTACCATCTTTTGTTTTAAATAAATACAAATGTTTATATCCATTGCGTTCGCTGGCCATTAAAAACTCATCGCCATTCTCTAAAAATGTAAGGTCTTCGGGCACTTCCACATAAGTATCGCTCGCTTCGCTGAGCATGGCTCTGGTAACACCACTTTTGGGATTGGCCATCAAAAGGTCCAAATTATTTTGCAAGCGGTTCATTTTATAAACACATAGTTCGCTGCCATCATGATTCCATTTAATTCGGGGAATATATATATCTGTTTCCGTGCCTAAATTAACCTGCACACGATTGCCAGTGGCTATTTCATAAATCCATATAGTAACTACCGAATTATTTTCGCCTGCTTTTGGATATTTAAAAGTTTCAGTACTGGGATATAAACCATTATATAAAGGCATGGAGTATGATTTTACATTGCTTTCATCAAAACGGTAATAAGCTATATATTTCCCATCGGGCGAAAATGAATAACCCGAGGTCAATGCAAATTCTTCTTCGTATACCCAGTCGGCGGCACCATTTATAATCTCGTTCTTCTTACCATCATTCGTAATTCGCGTCTCCGACATATTATTCTCTATATTGATTAGATACAAATCATTGTCACGCACCATAGCTACATACTTATCATTGGGTCCAAAGCTGGCGTTCATCCCTTTGCCCGTGCTAATAAATTTACTCTCCCGACTTTTGCGGTCAAAAATAAAATATTTGGCGGTGAATGAATGGCGATAAACCTGTTCGTGCTCTGCCTCGAACAATACCCGCATTTCATTATTATTGAATTGGTAATTCCCAAAATCGACTTCACCTTCATAGCCTGCTGGTTTAACTTTTCTGCTTTCGGCAATGGTACCTTCGAGCTTCCCAGTTTTATAACTATATTGGTTAAGCAAATAATTTTTATCGCCTTCGTGATAATCCACTTTGCTAAAAAATTCCCCATCTTTCATCGAGCGATATCCGCTTACAAACTTGGGCGAGAACCTACCTGTTTCCCATATATCTGCCAATTTTAATTCGAGTTTGCCAGTATCAGGTTCGTCTTGGGCATATATGTTTTGGAAAAATAAACCGCACAGCAGAAGTGCAAAAATGTGTTTTGTATATCGCATAAAAAGTGTGCGAAAATAAGGAAAGAATTGCGAATCTAGACATATCGTGTGGTGCGAGATTTAACAACTCAACCAAGTCTCCCGCCGAGGCGGGGCTATCCGACTTGTACCCCCGCAGAAGTATCAAATCTGTACACGGGACAAAATACAGCAAGGATTTTAACATACCTTACCTTTCGTTGAAATTAAGTATTTATTTTTCAATATTTTAAACACAGTTTATTGAGATTTAATTTGGTTTGGAAATTTAATTTTGCTCTAACTTTTATTCTACTATAGGCTCTTAATTCGTCAACTTTGTATCAAGAAATTAAATACAAAGCCTTATGAAAAATCTATCATACCTCCTAAAACCAGTAGTTATCATAATATGTTTATTATGGTACTCGCACAGCAATGCAAACAATCTATCCATCTCTAACCTACAACTAACGGGGCAGAACACCTCGGCTGGATCGGGCAGCACCAGTAATTATATATTGGTGCAGTTCGACCTTAGTTGGGAAAATTCTTTCCGTGACACTGTAAATTGGGACGCAGTTTGGGTATATATAAAATATAAAACAAGCAGCGGCACTACTTGGAAACATGCTACACTGAGCATTACAGGGAATACAGCTCCATCGGGTTCCACCATTTCTGTTCCTACCGATAAGAAAGGTGCATTTATATACCGTAGCGATACAGGAAGCGGCACTTTTTCGCTCACCGCTGTACAACTAAAATGGTATTATGCACTTGACACAATTGGTGATGATGATACCTACGATATAAAAGTGATGGGCTGCGAAATGGTGTATGTTCCGCAAGCAACATATAGTTTAGGTGCGGGTGGCGGAAGCGAATCATATACATTTTATAAGTATGGAAGTTCGTCGTATGGATCATATAGTGTGAGTTCAGAAAGTGCAATCACTATGGGTACCAGTAGTGGCAATTTATATGCTCGCGGATATGGGCCCTCAGCAACATTGTCAGCATCATTTCCTAAAGGCTATCAAGCATTTTACTGCATGAAATATGAAATAAGCCAAGGTCAATACCTCGAATTTTTAAATTGCTTAACACGTACCCAGCAAAACTACAATGTGAACTGCACCCTTAGTGCTGATGCTCCTTCAAAAGCCTATGTGCTATCCAATTACGCTACTTTGCTTAATCGCAATTACCTCACTTGCCCAACATCGGGCAATGGCACTACCAACCCCGTAGTATTTACTTGCACAGCACCCACACTTGTATGCAATATGCTAAGCTGGCAAGAAGTTGCTGCTTACTTGGACTGGTCGGCACTAAGGCCTATTACTGAACTTGAATATGAGAAAGCTTGTCGTGGCCACCAAACTCCTACATCTCAAGAATTTGCGTGGGGAACTACCAGCCCTGGCACTGGTAATTATAATTTAAGTTACCGAACAACCGATTCAGAATATGTGAGCAATGCAAGTAGTAGCAGCAGCACAAGTAATTGTATATATTCTGCAACAGCGGCTGGCTCAAGCATGGACGGTAAAACACGTTGCGGCGTATTTGCAAATTCATCATCAAACCGAACTACTTCTGGGGCATCCTATTATGGAATTATGGAATTGAGCGGAAGTGTATGGGAACGAGTGGTTGGTATCTATACCAGCACTGGCAGGTCGTTTACAGGATCGCACGGCGATGGAAATATAACGAGCGGAGGATATGCAAACAACAGCGACTGGCCAGGGTATTCTTCCGGAAATATTACAGGTGGCACAGGCTCTGCTTATAGAGGAGGAAGCATGAGCTACGGCACGGATAGGTTAAGAGTATCCGACCGCAACTGGGCAGGCAGCACCGACTATGCAAAACACCAAGGCCGCGGAGGTAGGGGGTGAGAACAGCACCCTAAGGATATTTTATTCGCCGCGGCGAATTGCATTTTTAATTTTATATTTTATATCATTAAACACAACTGCCCTGGGTTGTGTGTTTTCACCAACCACACAATCATTTATCATTTATCATTTATTCCGCCGAGGCGGACCTCATTAACCATTAATATATACTATCATGAAAAACTTAATTATAACAACCAGCCTTATTTTGTGTTTACAAACTATTATTACTGCACAAACACTCAACAAATATCAGGGACGAAGTGGCGATGGCTATGCTTCTGCATCAGCTAACAAAAGCTCGGCACTGCCTGTCATCTTAAGCTCATTCAATCTTATAAAAAACGACAAACTTGTTACCTTATCTTGGTCTACCACATCAGAGACAAGCTCTGAATTATTTATGATACAACGCAGCTTTGATGGTGTATATTTTGAAACCATTAACGAGCAAGCAGCACAGGGAAACAGCTTCACCAAAATAAATTATTCATACACTGATTCACTGAACGACCAAACAGGCACTATATATTATAAATTGTTGCAAAAAGATGTGAACCAATATGCTAAATCTGTTGGGGTAAAGACCATTAACTTTAATGGGGCTGCTATATTACTACCGCTTACTTTATATCCAAACCCAGCAAACGAGTATATAACCTTGCTGAATGAAAACAATAATATACTACGCGATTTCTCAGTAATTATAGTTGGGATGGATGGTAAAATATATCATAACGGCCTATATACAAATTCTGGAATTGATGTCTCAAATTTTGCAGAAGGTATTTATATATTAAATTCATTTGCAACGCCCAATCAAACGTTGAAATTTGTGGTGAAACATTAAAGGTGCAACGGAAAAGGAGTTAGTACCATGGAACCTATGCCTCAACGTATCTCTGTCCAATTAGAGTGGGTGCTGGTTACGGACGCAGAGTGCCGACCACTATATACTTTATACAATATACCAATTATCGACTATTTTTGCCTAATGAAAAAAATCATTTTTACGCTCTTCATCTCACTAACTGCGGGCTTGATACAGGCTCAAACTATTACCTTAGACTGGGTAAAAAAAATAGGTGGTGCTTCATTCGACGAGGCATATGCGGTAGCGGTTGACCCCAGTGGAAATATATTTATAGCAGGTAGTTTTACAGGAATTGTGGACTTCGATCCCTCCCCTACCAAAACTTTTTACATAACTTCTGCTTCTTTAAGTCAAGATATTTTTGTATGTAAACTCGATGCAAAAGGAAACTTTATATGGGCCAAAGGCATGGGAGGAGATTTTGAGGAATCCGCTCTTACGATGGCTGTTGATGCAGAAGGAGCAGTGTATGCCGCGGGTTTCTTTCAGGACTTTGGCGATTTTGACCCCGGTAAGCAAGGATATAATATGGGCTCTGCAGGATTGGACGATATATTTATTTCGAAACTGGATGCTGATGGAAACTTTATATGGGCCAAAAGAATTGGAGGAACAGGATATGACTACGTAAATTCTATGAGCTTGAAAAACAATGTTATCTATTTGGCTGGAACATTCCAATCAACAGTCGATTTTGATCCATCGGGCAATACCACAAACCTCACATCAAGCGGTGAATTTGATATACATGTTATCAAACTAGATACGGCAGGAAAATATATTTGGGCCAAGGCAATGGGTGGAGTATATAGCGACGGAGCTAATTCGGTAAGTATTGATGCTTCCGAAAATATATATACTACTGGGTTTTACCAAGATGATGCGGACTTCGACCCGAGCAACACAATTTATACATTAAAATCGCAGGGCGGTACTGAAATCTTTATTTCAAAACTCGACTCATCGGGCAAATTTGTTTGGGCAAAAAGAATAGGAGCCACGAGCGATGACCAGGCACTTTCCATTGTGTCTGACGATTTGGGAAATGTATATACCACAGGATTTTTTATTGGTACAGTTGATTTTAATCCCGGACCACCAAAATATGATATGACCGCCGCAGGCGGAGCAGATGCTTATGTAGTAAAACTAGATGCGAAAGGCAATTTTGCATGGGCCAAACAAATTAGTGGTAAAGGAACAGAATTGGGAAACTCCATTACTTTGGATAAATTTGGAAATTTATATAGTACCGGGTATTTTGATAGTACCGTGGATTTTGACCCAGGAGCATCCGTATATAATATTACTTCCCACAACTCATTGGATATATTTGTATACAAGTTTGATACTTCGGGCAATTTTAAATGGGCATATTCATTCGGTGGAACCCAAACAGAATTAGGCCAAAGTATTATAACAGATAAATTCGGAGATGTATATACTGTAGGTTATTTTAGTGATACGGCAAACTTCGGTATCGACACTGCACAAACCAATCAACTTATATCGGGAGGCAGCAGTGATATGTTCATCCATAAAATAAAACAATGTGCCGCATCAAATGCAGATACAAATATTCAGGCTTGTTACAACGTTAAACTCAATAATAAAAACTATGACAGTACTGGAATATATTATGATACCATTGCCAACGTGAGAGGCTGCGATAGCTTAATTACTTTGCATATTACTATTGACAAAATAGATACTGCAGTTATAAAAAACGGGAATATACTTACTGCAAAAGCTACTGGAAAAACCTACCAATGGATTGACTGTAATAAAAACTACACTCCCATTGCAGGCCAAACCAGTCAAAGCTTTAAACCCGTGTTGAATGGTGATTATGCGGTAATTATCACCTTTGGGAATTGTACATATACCACTATTTGCCATAATATTAACAATGCTGGTATTGCGGAACAAAATCAAAACTATATACAAATATTTCCCAATCCTACCCAAGGAAATTTTACTATCAATTTCAGCAATATTCGCCGCGGCGAACAAAATGCTACCCTCAAAATATATAACATAACAGGGCAAGTAGTATTATATAAAAACAACATATCGGGCGATAGTTTCAACACGAATATTTCTGAATTTGGCGAAGGGATATACTTGCTCGAATTGACTGATTACAATGGCAGTTGGTTCAAAAAGATTGTAGTGAAAGAATAAGGACTATATAACATTACCAAATGAAATATGTAGTTTGTATGTTGGTGTTTTTATGTGGTTCCAAATCGTATGCCCAACAAGAGGAAGAAAGATTTGAATATCGAAGGGATACAATCCTTTATAATCCTTTTTGGTCACTTAACATTTGACAGCGTACTGGCATACAATTTCAACTATGATTCCATAACTCATCAAAAAAAGCATCGGGTTACTTTTCTTGATCCAGACTTTAATGTTTTAAAATTTCATCTTTTACGTAAATCTTCAATTTGAACAATAGATTCAACTTTGCTAAAAGAATTATTAAAAACAATAAATGACACCTTAACTTATGGTGGCTATACTATGGCGTGTTTCGAACCTAGACTTAGCATTGGTTTTTTCATAAAAAATAAAATTGTGTGTACCATCTATATTTGTTTTGATTGTAATTATTGAGGGTCATCAATAAAGATACCTGCATCCAACTACTTATATTTCCCTGCAATCAATAAACACCATGAAGGATTTAGCAATAAAGGTAAAGAAAGACAATTGAATATTTATTCAAAGCTAAAAATGGGTTATTGCAAAAACTGAATACGTCAAATCGAAGTGCTGAAACTTTTAAGTGCAAGTTGGCTACTATCCTTTATTAGTCAACGAACTAGACAATGCTATAAACATTGCAAAAAACAATCGCAGATTTGAATGCAGTAATAGTGCATGAATAGAAGTGCATCTTATAAAAATAAGAACAGATTTGGCAACTCTGCCTGGCACAGCGTAGGCAGAGTTGTCAAATCTACCTACATACAAAAAAGTTTGCTTTTTGTTTATAACGCGTTTGCAAAGGACAGTTTTTGTGGTGTTGTTTTGTGGGTTATATTATGGCTGCAGGAAAAGAAACCCCATTGATGAAACAGTATACTAGTTTTAAAACTAAGTATCCTGATGCTCTGCTGCTTTTTCGTGTCGGCGATTTCTATGAAACCTTTGGTGAAGATGCTATAAAGGCTTCACAAATTTTGGGAATCGTGCTTACTAAAAGAGCCAATGGGCAAGCTAGTCATATAGAACTTGCTGGTTTTCCTTATCATTCTTTGGATACTTATTTGCCCAAACTTGTTCGTGCTGGTCAGCGTGTGGCAATTTGCGAACAATTAGAAGACCCCAAACTTGCCAAAGGAATTGTGAAACGTGGGGTGACCGAATTGGTATCGCCTGGGGTTGCATATAGTGAGAAAATTGTCGACCATAAATCCAATAATTTTTTAGCCTCTATATATTTTGACAAGGACCAAACAGGTATTGCTTTTTTGGATATATCTACAGGGGAGTTTATGGCTGCCCAAGGTAGCTTGGCTTATATCGATAAACTATTACAAAGTCTCAAACCTGCCGAAGTTTTGATATCAAAACCGCAACTTAAAACTTTCAAAACATTATATACTGATAGTTTTTATACTTATGCTGTTGATGATTGGATTTTCATGCCCGATTTTGCCAAAGAAAAACTATTAAAACAATTTGAAACGACCACACTTAAAGGTTTCGGAATTGATACACTTGAACTAGGTATTATTGCAGCAGGTGCAGCTTTGCATTATGTGCAGGAAAATTTGCAAAAAGAAATCACGCACCTAAATGCTATTAGCCGATTGGACGAAAGCAAATATGTATGGCTCGATAAATTCACCATCCGTAATCTTGAGATATTAAGTACTGCCAGCGAAAAAGGAACAAGTCTCATTGATATTTTAGATAAAACAAATACCGCTATGGGCAGTCGTTTGTTCAAGCGTTGGTTAGTATTGCCGCTCAAAGATTTGCAACCCATACAAGAGCGTTTGGATTCTGTAGAATATTTCACCAAACAGCAAAACGACTATATACAATTGAGTGATGCTTTGCAGCAAATGGGCGACCTCGAACGCTTAATTTCTAAAGTAGCAATGGGTCGTGTAAACCCTCGTGAATTGTACCAACTTCATCGCTCCATGCAATTATTGCCAGGCATTAAAACGCTTTGTGAAAACAGTGGACATGCTCCGCTGATGCATCTCGGCCAACAATTAAATTTGTGTACACTTATTATAGATAAAATTGGTCACACTGTAAATGCTGATGCTCCTGCTCTCCTCAATAAAGGCGGAGTAATTAATGCAGGAATTGATAGTGAATTGGACGAACTGCGAGCCATTTCGCATTCGGGAAAAGATTATTTATTGCAAATGCAACAACGTGAAGCCCTTGCTACTGGCATTACTTCGCTTAAGATTGCTTATAATAATGTATTCGGTTATTATATAGAAGTAACACACTTACACAAAAACAAAGTACCTCCCGAATGGCATCGTAAACAGACATTGACAAATGCTGAAAGATATATAACTCCCGAACTTAAAGTATATGAAGAAAAAATACTCGGTGCCGAGGATAAAATACTTTCGCTCGAGGTAAAACTATATAATAGTTTGGTGGAAGAAGTGGCAGGATATATTGGCCCTGTGCAGCAAAACGCAATGGTACTGGCCAAGCTTGATTGCCTATGTAGTTATACTAAAACAGCCATCGAATATAATTTTTGCAAACCCAAACTGAACGAAGGCCACGAACTACAATTGCTCGGTTGTCGCCATCCTGTTATAGAACGCAATATGAAAGCAGGCGAATATTATATACCCAATGATTTAATGTTGAATCGTGAGGAACAACAAATTATTATATTAACTGGCCCGAATATGTCGGGTAAATCCGCCTTGCTCAGGCAAACGGCACTGGCAGTTTTAATGGCACAAGCAGGGAGTTTTGTAGCATGTACGGAAGCTAACATTGGATTGGTAGATAAAGTATTTACCCGTGTGGGTGCTAGCGATAACTTATCAGGTGGCGAAAGTACTTTTATGGTAGAGATGACCGAAACCGCCAGTATTCTCAATAACCTTAGCGACCGCAGTTTAATTTTGCTCGATGAGATTGGTCGTGGTACAAGTACTTATGATGGTGTTTCTTTGGCATGGAGTATTACAGAGTTTTTGAATAAGCAAAGCTTCAAGCCGAAAACATTATTTGCTACGCACTATCATGAATTGAACGAGTTGGAAGAGACCCATTCAGGTATTAAAAACTATCATATATCACTGAAAGAAAGTGGCAATAAAATTATATTTTTACGCAAACTTTTACCCGGTGGCAGCGAACATAGTTTTGGTATACATGTAGCTAAAATGGCGGGCATACCGCAGCAAGTTTTAAAACGTGCAAACGAAATCCTCAGCCACCTCGAAGCACAACGCGGCGAGATAGAAGGCAATGATACTAGAGCTGCAGTGAAAAACATCCCGCAATCAACCTTGCAAATGAATATGTTCACTTTGGATGATCCGTTGTTAACCCGCATCAATGAAGAGTTCCGTAAAATTGACCTCAACCACATGACGCCGATGGAAGCCTTGTTGAAAATTCAGTTTTTGAAGAATATTTTTGATAAAGTGGAATAAAATTACGATTGACGATGTAGTTCGCCGCGGCGAGTACGATGTACCTGATCCACCGAAATATGGAACGATTCGCCTCTAACTAGGAGAGCGATGATGTTGCTGTCGCGACGTAATCCTGTCCATGATAAACCCCACAAGCTTGCGGGAGAATTGTTTCAGAATCTCTCAAAGGACTTAGTCACTCATTGGGGTTCGTGGTTGGTGTCCACACTTTAAGTGCTCGGTAACAGAAATTCTCCAATAGGAGCAATGTATCGGTAACAAATAATTTTAATACAGTTTTTGAAACACCATAGGTGTGAGATTTAGCAAGGGTTTCAAGATGTACCGAAGACCTATGGTGCCCCAACAACCAAATAATGACCTCCCAATTAATTTACTCCGAACACAATTTGACAGGAGATAGTTAAAAACTTATCTCAAAATGTTTTACATTTGCAACGTGATGAAAAAATCGACCCTGCTTTTATTATTCATTGGCTACATGATGGCCCAATCAGTATTAGGGCAGCTTAAGAGATATTCTGAGTATGATTTTGCCAAAGATTACCTGAAACAGAATCACATAAAAGGGAAAGTGAAAAAATTATCCGAAGCTCACCTGTCGATGGAGCCAAGCCCTAATGCATGGGGTTATCTTTATTCTTATCAAGAATTTGACACCAATGGCAATATCACAAAAATTTCCAAATTTGATCAAGATTTTGAAGAAATAACCAGTGAAATTAATTTCAGATACGATGAAAAAGGGAATTTGGTAGAAAGTAAAAAACTTCCCTATAAATATTTCGATGATAGCATTTATATAGATACCGCTGCCATAACAAAAGACACCTTATTATATAATATCGAAGGTAGTTTAGTAGCTATTATCAAACATAAACACAATAGAGTTATAGGGAGTTTTAGAATTAAATACAATAAAAAAGGTCAAGTAATTGAAGAGTTTGATTCACTAAAAACCAATACCATATTGAAATATGATAGCAATAATTGTATAATTGAAGAAATAGGTACATTTAATGGAACTGGTAGTTATTCTCCCAGTATCATAAATAAATATGACAGGAAAGGGAATATGGTGCTGCACAAGGAGGGAAATGACAGAATCGATAGCTTTAAATATGAAAATAAGTTTAGGAAAGTCGAAGACGCCTCATACCTAGCGGGTAAATTGAACTGGAAAACTGTTTCCTTTTATAATAAGAAGAAAGAGTTGATAAAAGTACAATATTTTAATTCGGAGAATAAACTTACCAGTGAAATTGAACACGGAAACAACAATGCCACTTCTGCATCCAAAGCAACAAATATCCTTGAAAAGACTTCATATAATAAAATGAAATACTCCTATTATGATAAAAAGGGTAACTGGCTCAAATCCTTCGTAGGCGATAAATCGGGTTATATTATAAATAGGACGATAGAGTATTATAAATAAACTACGATTTACCTAGCCGCGGCGAGTGCGAATTACGATGTACGACTTACGATGTATGATGTATGATGTATGATGTATGATGTACGAATTACATGATAAATACTGCAAGTTAGGATTATTCTGGATCTAAATTGAAATACTTTTGGGCATGCCCCACGAAGCGTGGGTCGGGCTATTCGCCTTACTGCGTGCCGGCTTCTATCCCTCATGCGGCTATTGTGACATAAAAAAACAGAAGAATGAGAAAGGACAAAATATTAATATTAATTATCATATTGACAATAGGTATGTCTGCTTATTAATACTATTATAAATAACAATAAAATATTGGAAACGCATATTTTTAATACTAGGCATTATTCCGTTCGGATTTATAATTTCGTTATTGGCATTTTATATACATGCAGGACAAATACTGAGACATTTACCAAGTTATACCAATTCTTAAACTAAAATAGTTCTCCGCCTGTGGCGGATTTAGTTTGAAGGATGGTAATGCCGAACTACATTATGTTTAGTCCGCCTTTTTTTGGCTTATTATATATTGAGTTTCGGTATTATTTCCATTTGCTTTATAAAAGCATACCTCATCATAGCGTTCTCCATAAATGTAGCGAATTCCGTATCAATCAAATAGGATTCTATTTCATTAATAGCGTCAAGAATGTGTTATAAACGAATTTTATCTCCTAATCTATCTCGCATATATCAATTGCTTTTCATTATCAACTAATGGCTTTATATATTTTGATAATCCATTAGATGACACCAAATCAACCTTCTTGTTTAATATTTTTTCAAGGTCAAATTTCATTTGGATAAATTGTAAGCCTATTCTTTGAGTATAATTCCAGTCTACAAGAATATCAATATCGCTCTTTTGGTGTGCTTCGCCTCGAATATATGAAGCTTTTTATTGATTCTATTTTATCTGTATCTAGGTTCAAACAGCAAATATACAAAATTATACTTACTACTATACCAATGGCACAAACCTAAATATCCCATGATTGCTGCTCACAAATTTGGTAGCATTTTGTCGTTCTATTTTTAACATTGTTTTATCATCACCTTTACCAGCGGGTATCACCATAATACCACCCACTTTTAATTGAGCCATTAGTTCGTTGGGAACTTCTTCGGCACCGCAGGTTACTATAATCTTATCGAAGGGTGCCATCTCAGCCCAACCCAAATCTCCTGTACTTAAATGTAATTGTGGTGTGTATCCCAATAACTCTAAATACTTCCCTGCTTTTTTGTGCAACACTTCCACCACTTCGCTGCTATATACATCCAAACCCATAGCACATAATACTGCACTTTGGTAACCACTGCCTGTACCTATCTCCAGTACTTTATCTCCAGCCTTGCAATCCATCAACTGCGATTGCATAGCTACTGTAAAAGGTTGAGAAATAGTTTGTCCGCCTGCTATCGGGAATGCTTTATCCTCATAAGAATAATGCTCAAAGTCCTTCGTAAAAAATATATGTCGGGGTACCTCCATCAGTGCATCAAGCACAGTTTTGTCAGTAATCCCCTTTGCTTTTAAAACGTCAACAAGTTGACGCCTAAGCCCTTTGTGTTTATATGTGTCTATTATCATGTTCCGTAATTCACATCCGTTGGGAAGTGATTTAGGTGGGCGAAATTCGTTCATTTAGTTTTGCCGTGAACAAACATATAATCAACACAGAACACACAGTATGAAAAAAACAAAAATAGGCGTTATCGGAGCAGGCCATTTGGGCAAAATACATATCAAGTTGCTCAAAGAAATTGAAGCATTCGAACTTTGTGGTTTCTATGATTTGAGCGATGTAAATACCGCACAGGTCATTGAAGAATTTGGTGTGAAATCTTTTGCCAGTGCCGATGAGCTTATAGAATCAGTGGATGCGGTTGACATCGTTACCCCTACCCTTTTTCATTATGAAAATGCTGTGAAAGTATTGCGTTCGCAAAAACATTTGTTCATCGAAAAACCTATTTCATCTACTGTTGATGAGGCTTTATCACTGATAGAACTTGCTCGTGAAGCAAATGTGAAAGCCCAAGTAGGACATGTGGAAAGATTCAATCCAGCCTTTCTTGCCGCACGTCAGTTCGACCTTAAACCTATGTTTATTGAAACACATCGTTTGGCTGAGTTCAATCCACGCGGACTCGATGTTCCCGTTGTATTAGATCTAATGATACATGATATAGATATTATGTTGCACTTGGTGAAGTCGAATGTGAAACGCATCAGTGCCAGTGGTGTAGCCGTAGTGAGTGATACAGCAGATATTTGCAATGCACGTATTGAGTTTGACAATGGCTGTGTAGCAAACCTTACTTCTAGCCGCATCAGCATGAAAAATATGCGTAAAACTAGGGTGTTTCAAAAAGATGCTTATATATCAATCGACTTTTTAAACAAAGAAGTAGAGATGGTTCAAATGCACGACCTCGTAGGCACACCTGGCCCTTTTGATATGATTATGGAACTAGGTGATGACCGTACTTCCAAAAAGATTAGTTTTAATAATCCAGAGGTTCCTGCCACAAATGCCATTAAAATGGAGTTGGAAGACTTTGCCCACAGCATCCAACACAAAAAACCAACAGTAGTTAGTTTGCACGATGGCTATAGAGCTTTGGATGTAGCTTATCAGATATTGGATCAGGTGGAAAAAACCATGGTCAAGAATATTTGATAATCATTTGCCTTATCCCTTAATTTCGCAGACGGAACCCTTCGATATCCACCGCGGCGGATAGGATAACAAATGTCAGTCTTAGTTTAACGAAGACAACTCTTGCCATAATCCTTTTAATTAACTGCCGAAAGACGAAAATACAAAATATAAAATATAAAATGACCACTAATCCAGATTTTAACCGCAATGAAGACAATATGAGATTGCTGATTCAGCAATACGAACATGAACTTAGTAAAATATATAAAGGTGGCGGCGATAAAGCCAGAGCCAAGCAACACGAACAAGGAAAAATGCTCGCACGCGAACGTGTCGAATATCTCTGTGATAAAGATACTGAGTTTTTCGAGATAGGAGCCTTTGCAGCTTGGGATATGTATACAGAATATGGCGGTTGCCCTGGTGCTGGAGTTGTTACAGGTATTGGCATCGTAAAGGGACGCCAATGTGTGATAGTAGCAAATGATGCGACTGTAAAAGCTGGAGCTTGGTTCCCTATGAGTGGTAAAAAGAATTTACGTGCCCAGGAAATCGCTATGGAAAATCGTCTACCTATTATATATTTAGTGGATTCTGCTGGAGTTTTTCTTCCATTACAAGATGAAATATTCCCCGACAAGGAACATTTCGGACGTATATTTAGAAACAATGCTATGATGAGCAGTATGGGCATTACACAAATTGCTGCTATTATGGGAAGCTGCGTGGCTGGCGGTGCTTACCTACCTATTATGAGCGATGAAGCTATGATAGTAGATAAAACTGGCAGTATATTTTTGGCAGGGAGTTATTTGGTGAAAGCGGCCATTGGCGAAGATATAGATAATGAAACTTTGGGTGGTGCAACAACACATTGCGAGGTAAGCGGCGTTACTGATTATAAATGCAAAGATGATGCTGATTGCTTGGATAGAATCAGAAATATTGTAGATAAAATGGGTAAATTTGACGAGGCCGGTTTTGACAGAATAGCATCCGTTGCCCCCAAATTTGATGCGAAAGAACTATATGGTATTATGCCTATCGACCGCTCCAAACCTTATGATGCAATTGATATCATAAATCGAATTGTAGACAATAGTGAGATTGAACAATACAAAGAAGATTATGGTAAAACTATTATAACAGGTTATGCACGAATTGATGGTTGGGCAGTAGGAATTGTGGCTAATAATCGCAAGTTAGTAAAAACTAAAAAAGGAGAAATGCAATTGGGTGGTGTTATATATAATGACAGTGCCGACAAAGCCACACGTTTCATCGCAAACTGCAACCAAAAGAAAATACCATTGGTGTTTTTGCAAGATGTAACGGGCTTTATGGTAGGCAGCAGAAGTGAGCATGGTGGCATTATAAAAGATGGTGCGAAGATGGTAAATGCGGTAAGCAATTCTGTAGTTCCTAAATTCACAGTAATAACTGGAAACTCATACGGGGCAGGCAATTACGCCATGTGTGGCAAAGCTTATGACCCGCGATTTATTGTGGCATGGCCTACTTCGCAACTTGCCGTAATGGGTGGCGAACAAGCCGCAAAAGTACTTTTGCAAATGCGAACCGCCACTCTCAAAAACAAAGGCGAAGTAATAACCACAGAAGCTGAAAAAGAATTGTTCGACAAAATCAAAAACAGGTATGCAAGCCAACTCTCGCCATATTATGCCGCCTCACGTTTATGGACCGATGCTATTATAGACCCCGCCAAAACCCGTGAGTGGATTAGTATGGGAATTCTCGCTGCGAATCATGCTCCTATTACCAAGCAGTTTAATATGGGGGTGTTGCAGGTGTGACGTGAAATATTTTTTTTGATAAATCAAAATTTATTTCTATTTTTGGACTCTCACAATATAAGATTCAATTTATGAATATTTTACGAAATGCATTTCTTACAAAAGACGATAAAGTTGATTTAATAAAATGGATGGATGGCTTTTAGCTTGCACAGATGGCAGCTATTATAAGATTATATATCAAACATTAATTTAGATTTCTATTGTTAAATATTATTGATTGCAAATGTAAAATTTAGGCAATGAAAAAATATATTGTCATCCTATTCTTTTATTTAACTAATCCGAAACAAGGAAATGGACAAACTATCAGTAATATGGTTCCTGATAGTAGCAAACTTGATTATGACAAAACATTCTCAGATTTTCTTCAAAATTTAGATAGCGAAGAATTGCAATATATTCAATCAAGTGGAAAGGAAGGTAAAAAATATTTAAAATATTATGACCAATTAATGAATGAAGGGCGGAGAAGTATTAAGCAAAATCTACCGCTTAATACTGCTACTGAAATCACTTTAAAAAATTATAAATATAAAGAACAAATAAAATATGATTCTCCATTTGTATCTTTTTTAGATATTCCACATGGGAGAAACCTACCCACTATTATCCAAAACAATCCTGAAATAAGTGAAATAGCTGGCGAATATTTTAAACAATATAATTTAAACTTAGTAAATACTGAAAATGATATTGAAATACAAAAGTACATTAGCGGTTCATATAGAAAAATGCCATATGAACTAATGGCAGATACGCTTAGGAGAATAATTTTTCATATAGCCGCTATATTATCTAACAGAGATAGTATAATTTTATTTGAAGAGCCTGAAGCACATTCCTATTCACCATATATTGTAAAATTAGCCACTCAAATATTGGCTGAAAAAACGAATCAATATTTTATAGTTACCCATTCACCCTATTTAATAAATGAATTATTCGATGAAAGCTATGCAAGTTCAGATTCTGTAGCATTGCATGTTTGTTATAATGACCCAGGAAACGATTTTATGAAAATAAAAAACCTTAATTCTGAAGAAATAGCAAATGTTATAAATAATGGAACAGATGTTTTTATGAATTATAATTCTTTGTTTCAAAAACATGTTTAATTTCTCAATCCCAGTTATACCTGAATGTTTTGCAGATAGGGTTGTTATTGAGATTTTGGGAGATATTCCAAGGTTTTCTACAAACAAGCAACATGGCAAAACTAAAGTTGAAAACATCGTAATAAACAAAGATGATTATAGCACGAGAAAAAATATCGCCAAATATGAAAATAGTATCGCTCTTGCAATAATAGCCCTAGATAAAGGAGTTCACCCAAAATCTTATTTTAATAATTTCAATATCGAAATATATAATAGTGATAATA